>Ga0075434_100000578_pt1 | contig 28235 bp, 24 predicted proteins | sample RhiMethybrSRZTD3_FD_75298 | JGI IMG/M metagenome (GOLD analysis project Ga0075434, IMG submission 75298) | Populus rhizosphere microbial communities from Tennessee, USA - Rhizosphere MetaG P. TD hybrid SRZTD3 | ecosystem: Host-associated > Plants > Roots > Rhizosphere > Soil | place: USA... | reverse complement strand
GTCCGCGGACGGCCGGTTGATCGCGACGAGGACGCGATCGGGCACGGTGAACCCGAAGTCCTGATGCTGGACGTTGTTCAAGCTGCGGCCGAGCATCGTCGCGCCGGCGACGAGGACGACAGACAGCGTGGCCTGGAGCACGAGCAGCGCGGTGCGCGTGAACGAAGAATGATCGCCCGTCGATCGACACGATCCGCGCAGCGCATCGATCGGATCGGTCCGCGTCGCCAGCCAGGCGGGGACGGCGCCGAAGAGCACGCCGGTGAGCACCGCGACGCCGAACGCGAACGCCAGCACCAGCGGCGACGGGCGTGTGCTGATGGGAAGAAATGTCGAGACCGAGAACGCGAGCGAGAGCAGCAGCCGCGCGGCGCCCATCGCGACGACGAGGCCGGCGATGCCGCCGCCGATGGCGAGCAGGATGCTTTCGACGAGCGCCTGCATGACGATCTGCGATCGCGACGCGCCGATGGCCATTCGTACGGCTGTCTGCGTCCGCCGCGCGACCGAGCGCGCGAGCAGCAGGTTCGCGACGTTCGCGCAGGCGATCAGCAGCACGAGTCCGCACACGGCCATCAACAGCTGCAGGCTGCTGGCGTACTGCTCTTTCATCACGCCGACGCCGGCGCCGGCCGGGACGATCGCGATCGTCTGCTTCGGCAGCAAGTGGTCGATGTCGGACAGCCAGTTCGCCGGCCAGCCCGAGTCACGCGGGATCCACTGGCGCACGACGTTCGTGAGACGCGGCGCGATGCCGTCCGTGGTGGCGCCGGGTTTGAGGCGGCCGATGACGCGCAGCCAGGCGGAGACCGGCTGGCGCAGCAGCGAGTTGGCGCCGGTGACCATCGGTTCGTGCTGCATCGGGATCCACAGGTCGGGTGGATTGTTGCGAAGCGTATCGCCGAAGAAGCCCGGCGGCGCCACGCCGGCGACCGTGAACGGGTGGCCTTCGATGACGAGGGCCTGGCCGACGAGCGAGCGATCGCCGCCGTAGATCGCTTCCCACGAGTGATGGCTGATCACGACGACGGGCGGCGCCGACGGGGTGTCATCGTCTGCGGTGAAGACGCGTCCGCCGAAGGCGCCGATGCCGAAGGTCGTGAAGTAGTTGCCGGTGACGTATTCCGTCCGGAGCGAGCGCGCAGCGACGTCCACGCCGGGCCGGCGGACGCTCACGCGGAAGCCGCCGGCCTGGAAGGCGGTCAATTGTTCGAATTCGGGCGCTTCGGCTTTGAGGCGTTCGAAGAGCGGGTACGAGAACATGCCCCAGCGATCCTGCGGTCCGCCCTGGACGCAGCAGTTGCCGCCGTCGCCGACGCGGTACAGGCTGTCGGGGTCGGCGACCGGGAGCGAGCGCAGCATGACCGCGTGGATCAGCGTGAAGATCGCGGTCGTGCCGCCGATACCGAGCGAGAGCGTCAGGACGGCCGAGGCAGTGAAGACGGGAGAGAGGCGAAATTGACGCATCGCGTAACGGATGGCGCCGACCGGGTTGTCCATGTGGATCGGTTAGACGGCAGAGACCCGCCTTCCGTTGACGCCGTACCGAAATGCTCGACGACGCGCAAGCGGTCTTCGCGCTGGCCCGCACACGATTCCTTCGAGGTCGCCCGGACGCCGACGCACCCGGCAGTCATGTACATCAAGATGTCATTCACTCCGCCACATCGGCGTCGACGAAGAGCTTGCTGCCTCGGCGCGCGATCGCACGACGAAGCGATCCTGGAGCGTCTCGATAAGCACCCTTCGGATGTCGGCGGCTTCCCTGCGGGACGTTGTGCACGAATCGTTCTGAACTGAAAGCCCGATTCTGCCGTACGACGAGGCCGCCGCGGCCTGGCCGCATTACTTCTTCTTCCACAGCTTCTCGGCCACGTCACCGGGAGTAGTTCGTCAGTGACGTTCAGATATCGCGGCGTCGTCTTGAGATCGGCGTGGCCGAGGAGCGGCTGAATCGCTCTGAGGTCGAGACCGCTCGCGAGCCACCGGCACGCGCCTTCATGCCGCAGGTCGTGCCAGTCGAGATCAATGTCGGCGAGCCGCCGCGGCCGAGCGCCGCGATGATCGCGTAGCGCGACGCGAAGAGCTGGCCCGGCGCAAGTGGCGGCGTGTCGGCGGGCCGCACCTGCCGCGTTGTGGCAGCCGTGGCGGTGGCGGTCGGCGCCATCGTAGCGCGACGGCATCGAGTGAGGAGCGGCACACCGGGCAGACCGAATCGGCTTCAGCTGAACACGAAACGGCCGCCCCCGCAGACGGCGTCGACGATGATCGGCACTCGTGACAGCAATCGCTCGACGGCGAATCATTGCTGGCGGGGGCGCTCGATTCGCGCTTTGCATTCGAGCACCTATCGAAAAACGAGCAAGACGGCGTTTCATGGACCATATGCGAGGGAAATTGCCGCTTAGGTAGTCGATTCGACAATAAACGGCTGCTCAGCCGTGTCACTTGTTGGCTTGCGACTGACAGTCGACCAGCGTATCGTGTAAGAGGGGTGTTCAGGTGAAGCTCACGGACCGGATGGCTGGCATCAACGCGAACCTCGATGATCTTCAATCCGGCATCGAGGCATGTTCGCGTGCGGCCAACACACTTCAGACGGACACGACGAAATTTAATGGCTTTCTGAACGTCCCGCTGCTTCGCGCGGTTGTGCGCCACGTGAAGGAACTGCAACGGTGTGCTCGCGATCAGCGAGCGGCGATGCAGGAACTTCGCGACGGTATCACTCGGTTACAACAGGAGCTGAAGCGATCCCAAAGGGCGGTCAGACCGCCGCCGCTCGCGGTTGTCGGCTCACAGCGACCATGAACGCTTCCCGAGTGCAACGCTGTTTGCTTTGTGGCGATACCGGTATTGACGCGGAAGCAGATGGCCGATTCGTGACGACAACCTGCCGCGTCTGCGCGGCGGCGTTGATGATTGAATTTGATCCGCCCGACCAACCCACGCTGCGCGCCCGAATCGAGCGAATCGATGAGCCCGACGATCGCGGATCGTCGCGCGTCAAAGTTCCAGAAGTGATTACGTCGCGTGACGAAAGTGTCGCGTCCGGTCTTGAACTCTCCACACGCGCGACACTCGAAGTAGTCCCATCTTTCTAGTGGCTACGAGCGGTCGAGCGGCGTTTCGGAGGACGACCGCGATCCATGATTCTTGACGCAGAAGATTCGTCTGTCGAGTTTCTGACAAAAGTGCTAATGTTGGTAAAGGTTTAAGGGTCTACCGCCTGCCTCGCCCTGAATAGGGCAGAGCTTGGTCCGCGACAGCCTCTTGAAAGCACCGTCTGTCTGACGGTGAGGAGGTTGCCATGATGGCCAAGCGCTCCGCACTCCCGTCCGCAAATCGACCGCCGCCAACCGGCAATCCGAATCGTCTACTTGCTGCTCTTCCCGCCGCTGACTATGCCCGCATCGTTGCGTCCCTCACGGTCGTTCCGCTCAAGCTGAGAAATATTCTTCACAAACCCGGCGAACCAATTCAAGACGTGTATTTTCCCGGCGGCGGATTCTGTTCGATGCTGACCGTGCTCGAAGATGGCCGCATGGTAGAAATCGCCACCATCGGTCGCGAAGGAATGGTCGGCGTCTCCGCCGTATTGGACGGCGCTCCCGTTACGTCAGCCGCAATGGTGCAAGGCGAGAGCGATACGTGCTACCGGATGAAGGTCGATGCCTTCCGACGAGAGATCGATCGGCGCGGCGTATTTCACGAATTGATGGGCCACTACGCGCAGGCACTGTTTGGGTTCGTCGCCCAATCGACGGCATGCAACGCCATCCACTCAGTTGAGCAGCGATTGGCGCGTTGGCTTTTGATGGCGCGAGATCGAATGGGCAGCCATGACTTCCCGCTCACGCAGGAATTTGTTGCGATGATGCTCGGCGCGTCACGGCCGACCGTGACCGTCGTGGCCAGCACGTTGCAGAAGGCCGGCTTGATCAAATATCGCCACGGTCACGTCACGATCATAGACCGTGAGAACCTCGAAGCCGCGTCCTGCGAATGCTATAGGGCCGCGACGGGCCTGCTCGCCAGTGTGACGGACGGATCGCGCGGTTCAGGATCACGCTGAACTCACGCCGTCCACGATTCCTCCGCCGGGCCCCCTGCAACCTGCCGCTCGAGTCCCTTCGGATCCGGGAAGAAGGCTGGTCCCGCGCCCTGACTCATCTTGTCGGGAAAGATCTCCTCGTTGCCGGCAATGATGCCCGCGACAATCGCTCGCCCGGCGTCGGCCGGCGACGCCTTCTCGAGCGTCAGCGCCTCGCCCATCCTGGTGTCGATCGGACCGGGATAGACCCCGAACACCTGTGTGTTCTGGCCGCGCAGCATCGCACGCGTGAACTGCGTGAGCGAGTGCGTCGCTGCCTTCGAGACGCTGTACGCCGCGAGAATCGGGAAGCTGACGAACGAGGCCACCGAGTTGAGGAGCAGAACCTGCGGCGGAAGCGCCGATAGGCCGGCGTCGCAGTGGCGCAGTTTGCCGGCGCAATGGACACGACATTTCTGTTCCGATGGCTCGTACCCGCCTTGCTGAATTACGCGCCGCGGATCGTCGGCTACTCGCCAATCAGTCTCAGCACGTCCCCACACATCTGGAAGCGCGCCCACCATATCGCGTTCTTCCCGGCAGCGTTGCGCTTCAAGCGAAGCGCGGGATCGTGCGCGAGCAGGGCACGCACCGTTTCGACGCGGCAGCCCCCGAACATCGGTCGGTCCGGTCCGTGAATCGTGCCGGCCGACACTGCATGAGACAGCGGCGTGACGCCGTTTTCATCTTCGATGGCGGGGTCTGCTCCGTGGGCGAGCAGCAGGTTGACGAACGTGGGGTCGGTATCGCCCGCTGCCAAGAGCAGCGGCGCCGGCGACTTCGGGCCGGGGACGCGATTGGGATCGGCGCCGCGCTCGAGAAGGAGCCGGACCGCGCCAGGCTGCCGCGCGAGGATCGCGTGCTGCAGCGGCGTCGCGTCCCAGTCGTCTCCCGTGGGTGCGGGCAGGTTCACGTCTGCGCCCGAGTCGAGGAGGCGTTTGATCGTGTCGAGCGAACCGGTGCGCGCCGCCTGGATCAGCGGTGAATCGGCGGGCTGCTCGTCGCAGGCGCCGGCCACGAGCAGCGCCGCGCCGAGCCCAAGCAGGAGCATGAAACGATGCATGACACCTCGGAGCATCATACACAGAGAGCTTTGTATTGTAAAGTAAGAACCGTTGCTTACGCGCGAGGTCTATCATCGAGAGAATGCGTGGGGCGCACCGTTCCCGTTGGTTGACTCCCGCGCTGCTGGTCGGCGCAGTCGCTGCCGCGCGCTATTTCTGTCGCGCGGAGCGCACGATCGATCTGATCGAGCTTCGCCAGCAGCGCGCGCGCATGTCCGCGCGCCAGCACGTCGTGCTTCGCCGCTTGAGCGATCCGCACCCGCATCGCGCCCGTGAATTGCAACGGCGTCGTGCGGAGCTGCACGACCACCGGCGCGAAGCCGTAACCAAGCTGCGCGTCCGGCACAAGCATCGTCCCGACGACCGTTGCCTGATCGTTGATGTCGTTTGCGCTGGTTCCCCCTGATTCGCCCGTTGACGCCCAGATCGGCACGATGCCGGCCGTCCGACTCCAGACAAACGTCATGCAGCAGAACTCTCGACTGGTCCAGTCTCTGGGAGCGTCGCTTTCGGCCCAGCCGACGACCTGGCCTACATCGTTGATGGCCCCGGCGAAGTCGTCGCCACTCGGTCGGGTGACCATGGGCTGGACACCCGGCCGTGTCCAGAGGAACGGTTGCATCTCGACCTGGGAGCCCAGTTGCCCGACGGCGACGACGTCGCCGGCGTCGTTGATGCCGGTGGTGTGGGCAGGAACGTTCAACGGTGTGAAGCCGGATTGCGCGGTCCATTTGAAGTAGCCGGGCCAGATTTGGCCGGCGAAGTCGCCGAACTCGTTCATCACGACGTCGTTCATCGGTGCGCCGACGATGGCCGCCACCGGCCTCACCGTGCCGTCGGGTTCCCAGATAACGTCTTGGTAATCGATCGTACCGAGGATTCGATCGCCGTTCGTAATGAAGCGTGCCGTGCTCGTGCTCCCAACCGGCGCCGGCAATTCGACGAGATTCGTACGCTCGCTCCACAGGAACGCGCGCTGAATGCCGTAATCGTTCTCGAACCAGCCGACGACCTCGCCTCGATCGTTCACGCCGTCTGCCTCGCTTCGGTGGACGCGGCTGACCAATTCGCGCAGCCCGCCGGTCCGCGTCCACAAGAACGCGTGGGGCACTTCGCCTTCTGTCGTCGCAAGCCCGACAACGTGGCCCGCTTCGCTGATTGCGGTGGCAGAGGCTCGCTGGCCGCCGAGCCTCGGGAGAAGCGTAAACGTCTCGACGAAGGGCGAGAAAGCCGAACACGTCACAGGGCCGCACGGTTGCGCGGTCGCGTCCGCCGTCAGACCCAATGCGCACAGCGAACACACGACAGCAATCAGACGAGTCGATGGTGATCTCCGCGGTCGACACCCGGAGCGGACAAACCCAGGGCGTAAATTGGTTGAACGAAATTCAGCCGGGAAAGTCGGAGGCCGCAGAATATCGCGCCGCGATTTCGGCGATCAAGCACGACAGTTATCGCGACCGCTGGCGAGCGGGTGAGTCTACTGAAACGACTTCGAACCGCACTATCATGCGCGCGGCGACTCGAGCGAATCGACCCGGAGGCGCAATGACAAGACGCTGCGTGACCGCGACCGGCGTGCTCGCGATGATCGCCGCTCCTGCGCTGGCGATGGCGCAAACCGCCGGCAGCTCGCTGGTGCTGACGACGCCGCACTTCGCGTTCTACAGCGACTTGGCCACCAATGTGCACGACGCCTTGATCACCGCGGCAACCGCGCGGCGCGCCAAGCAACCGGAGCTGTTCACGGGCGGTCTCGAGAGCGCCTGCTTCGACGGCCTCTCTCCAGCCGATCGCGACGGCTGGAGACGCGCGGTCGAGTACTACACCGCGGGCAGGTCGACGAACCTCCAACGTGTGCTGCAGCGGCTGGAGCTCGCGGGCTTCGCGCAGCGCGACAGCCTGAGCGATTCCTCCAGCCGCCAGTTCCTCGAGGAGGCCGCGACCGTTCGAGATGCTGCGACACCGCCGTATCGGCAATGCCGCTGGCCGGCGCAGGATGCTGCGAACCGGCGCTGGATCGATCGGGTGAAGCCGCTGCTCGCGGCGCACGAGACGACGCTCGGCGAGCAACTGCCGGCGCTCTTCAAGGTACCGTGGGCCGGCCTGCCGTTTCGCGTGGACGTCGTGGAAACTGATGTCCCTGCCGGCGCGGACTCCGCAAGCCCCGGCTTCCCGACGCTTCACATTCTCGTGTCGAGCGCGAATTCAGCGAATCAGGATCGAGCGGCGCTCGAGATCGTGTTCCACGAGGCCAGCCACTTTCTGAGCAAGCCGGATTCACCCTTGAGTACAGCGCTCGCAGCGGCGGCAAAGGAATCGGGATTCACTCCCCCGGGCGGCTTCGTCCACCAGGTCCATTTCTTCATGACCGGCGAAACGGTGCGCCGGGTTCTGGCCCGCGCCGGCGAAACGTCCTATACGCCTTACCTGTACGCCAACAAACTGTTCAGCGATCGATTCCGCGACGCCGCGGCGCGGACATGGCCGGCGTATATGGACGGCACCCGGACGTTGACCGACGCCGCCCGCGACCTCGTGCGGATGTTGAGCGAGCCTCCACGCTAGCGTATTCAGCGATCGAATGATGCTCACACACAGCGACCCCCGATCCGCCGACGACCTCGTGATCGGATGGCTGCTCGACGCCGACCCGTCGATCCGCTGGCAGGTGATGCGCGATCTCACCGACACGCCGGCCGACATCGTCGCGGCCGAACGGGCGCGCGTCGCAGCGGAGGGATGGGGCGCACGTCTGCTCGATCAACAGCGCGCCGACGGCAATTGGGGCGACGGCGTCGCCACGCCGCTTTGGTGGTCGAACCTGTACACCCTGGTGTTCCTGCGCGATCTGGGAATCGATCCGAGGAGCCTGCGGGTGCGAACCGCGATCGACCGCGTCCGCAGCAGCGTCACGTGGGGGCCCGGCTTCGGCAACTCGCCCTTCTTCGAAGGCGAAGTCGAGCCGTGCATCAACGGCCGCGTCGTCGCGCTCGGCGCGTACTTCGGCGAGCCGAGCGATCGACTCGTCGATCGATTGCTGGGCGAGCAGCTCGCGGATGGCGGCTGGAACTGCGAGGCGGAGCGCGGCTCGGTGCGTTCGTCGTTCCACACGACGATCTGCGTGCTCGAAGGGCTGCTGGCGTTCGAGCAGGCGTTCGGCGCCGCGCCGGCGGTGACGGAGGCGCGGCGGCGCGCGCACGAGTATCTCCTCGAGCGCCGCCTGCTCCGGCGGCTGTCGACCGGCGGGATCATCGACGCCGCGTGGACGCAGTTCGCGTTCCCGCCGCTGTGGCACTACGACGTGCTGCGTGCGCTCGACTACTTTCGCGCGGCGTCCGTGCAGCCGGATGCGCGAGTCGAGGAAGCCGTCGCCATCGTCCTCGAGCGGCGCCAGAGCGACGGCCGGTGGCTGCTCGACGTCCGGCACCGCAACACGCTGCACGAGGAATTGGCCGGCCCGGTCGGAGCGCCGAATCGCTGGATCACGCTGCGCGCGCTCCGCATCCTGGACTGGTACGCACGCCGCGACTGAAGCCCGCGTCCCAGAGCCGGACGTTCCATCGTTCGCATGCGAACAGCGCCACGACGATTCGCCTGCTCGGATTGCGTGGTTCGCGTCCACGTGTTGGCATTCGGGTTGGACCGGATCTCGCAGGGACGCGGCGCATGTGCCTCAAACATCTCGCTGCACGTGTGTCCGTCGCCGTCGGTCTGCTGCTGACGGCCGTCACTCTCCACGCCCAAGAGTTGTCGGAGCTGCCGCTGCCGCCGAACGGGATGAACCCGAAGGCGGAAGTGTCGCAGTGGATCGGTCTCGTCAGGGTGACGATCGCGTATCACAGTCCCAACGTGCATGGCCCCGCAGGCCGCGATCGCACGGGCCACATCTGGGGCGAGCTGGTGAAGTACGGCCTCTTCGACGACGGATTCGGACCGTCGACGGCGGCGCCGTGGCGCGCCGGCGCAAACGAAACGACGACGGTCGCCTTTTCGCACGACGTGAAGATCGGAGGCCACGACGTCCGCGCCGGCACCTACGGGCTCTTCCTCGAGATTCAGCCGTCCGGCCCCTGGACGTGGATCTTCTCGACGCAAATCGGCTGGGGCGCCTATCAGTACGATCCGAAGTACGACGTCGTGCGCGTCGCCGCGACGCCGGAGCCGGCGCCGTACTCCGAGTTTCTGACCTACGGCTTCGACGATCGCCGTCTCGCATCGGCCGTCGCGTTTCTGCAGTGGGAAAAACAGCGCGTCGCATTCAGGATCGACGTGCCGAATTCGCTGCAGCTGTACGTCGACCAGATGCGGAGAGATCTGCTCGGCTGGCCGGGGTTCAACTACCAGAACTGGCAGAACGCCGCGCAGTTCTGCGCCGACAACAAGATCAATCTGGACGAAGCGCTGGTGTGGGCCGACAAGGCGATCAGCGAGCCGTTCCGCAACGCCGCGCAGGGTCGCAAGGATTTCTCCACGCTCAAGACCAAGTCGGCCGTGCTGCGCGCGATGGGACGCGACGCGGACGGCGAGGCCGTGATGGACGACGCGATCGCCATGCCCGACGCACCCGTCCTCGGCATCCACCAGTACGGCACGTCGCTGCTCGCGGCGGGCAAACACGACAAGGCGATGACGATCTTCACGCTGAATCGCCGCCGCCATCCCGAGGAGACGTTCGTCACCTACGTCGGGCTTGCGCGGGGCTACACAGCGCTCGGCGACACCCGGAACGCCATCGCCAACTGGGAAATCGCGATCAAGAACATTCCCGAGAGCCAGAGAGTCAACCTGCCGGCCTACGAGCAGGCGCTGAAGGCGCTACGAGAAAAGGACTAACACTCACCTTGCCAGATGATGAACTTAAGATGATTTATTAGTCCAATATATGACATCGTGTCGTGTTATTAGACGATAGCCACTAAGCTGTTCTTATTGATGGCATTAAAGTCCTAACGCGTCTTGAAACGCGGCGTTAGTGTCCTTGAACGGAACAAACACTGGCTGGCGCTCCACCGAGCGCAGCCCCTCTAAAACCTTCCAGATCTGCCGCTTAACGAGCATCAGACGCGAGCTCGTCCTAATGGTCGGAGGCTTGCTCTAAGTCGCGCGTGCTCGACAACTCTTCGAGGTGCGCGTGATCGGTCGTCGTGTGTTCGTCTCGATTCTTCTCGTGTTCGCATGCGCTGGCATCGGCCGCGCGCAGACGCCAAGCGTCGCGCTCGACGTCGCGGCCGCGCCCGCCGGCGGCCCAATCACGATCACCGTCGCGGGTGGTCCGGCCAACGCCGGCGACTGGGTCGGGCTGTACGACGCCGACGGCAACGCGACACAGTGGCAGTACCTCGATGGCTCGCACTCGCTGCCCGCCTCGGGTGCGACCGGCGCGACGCTGACCTTCATGCTGCCGACCACGCCGGGCACGTACCACGCGTGTTTCTTCGATGCCCGCTACACGCTGATCGCGACGAGCGGAGCTGTCACCACGACGCCGTCGACGATCACGCTCGGCCGATCGATCGGCAATCCCGGCGTGCAGGTCAGCGCGGTTGTCGCCAACGCGCCGGGATGGCCGGGCGACTGGGCCGGCTTGTACGACGCCGACGACACCAACATCGAGTGGCAGTATCTCGACGGCTCGCACGCGCTGCCGGGGAGCTCGATCAGGGACACGACGCTGACGTTCACGACACCGCTCGTGCCCGGCGTGTATCACGCGCGGCTGTTCAACGCCGCGTACCAGGAAGTGGCCGCGAGCGGCACGATCACGACAATCAATCCAAGCATCATGCTCGGCGCGACGACCGGCACCGCCGGCGGGCAGGTGACGGCGATCGTCGCGAACGCGCCCGGGTTGCCCGGCGATTTCGCGGGACTCTACGACGCGAACGGCGTGAACCTCGGATGGCAGTACCTGAACGGGACGCAAACCCTGCCCGCAAGCGGCCGAACGAGCGCGACGCTGACGTTCTCCCTGCCGGGCACGCCGGGCACGTACTCTGCGCGGTTGTTCAAGGGCGACTACACGCAAGTCGCCACCAGCGCGCCGATCACGACGACTGCTCCGACCGTTGCGCTCACGGCGACGACAGGCGTTGCCGGCGGGCCGCTGGCGGCGATCGTGACCAACGGCCCGGGAAGGCCCGGCGACTGGGCGGGCGTGTACAACGGGGCCGGCCAGAACTTCGGGTGGATGTACCTGAACGGGTCGCACGAGATGCCGGCTGCCGCCGTGACGAGCGCGACGCTGACGTTCATGCTGCCGGTGACGCCCGATGTGTTCAAGGTGCGCCTGTTCAACGAGGAGTACGTCCCGGTCGCCACGAGCAACGCGATCACGACCGCGCCGCCTGCCAACGTCGCGACCGTCAGATTCAATGCCGTGACGGCGGCCGAGGGCGGACTGGTGACGGTGACGGTCACGAATGCGCCAGGGTGGCCCGGCGATTTCGTCGCGGTCTACGACGCCAACAACGCGATTGTTGCGTGGCAGTACCTGAACGGGTCGAATCAGCACCCCCCAGCCGCCGCGCTGCACGACGCGACGCTGACCTTCGTGCTGCCGGCCATGCCGGGTTCCTATCAGGCGCGGCTGATGAACGCATTGTTCGAGGCGGTCGCGTCGAGCGCCGCCATCACGGTCACGCGCCCGACGATCACGTCGTCCTCGACGACGACGGGACAGGGGACGTCCGTCTCGGTGAAGGTCGGCAATGCGCCCGGCACGCCGAACGATTGGGTGGGCCTGTTCGACAAGGCCGGCACGCTGGTCCAGTGGCAGCACTTGAACGGCTCGCACCTCGCGCCGCTCGTCGGCCTCACCTCTGCGACCCTGTCGTTCAAGCTTCCGCCGACGTCGTTCTTCTACACCGACCTGCCCGTCAGCTGGCTTGGCTATGCGTCGGCGTACCTCGTGCCGCCGTTGTCGCTGACCGACTACACCGCGAAGCTGTTCAACGGGACGAACCTGCTGGTCGGCACGAGCGATACGGCGACCGCGTCGCTCACCTGCACGTCGGCGAGCGCGACGACGACGTCCTCGTCGTACCCGAGCCGCGTCAAGGCGGTGACGCAGTGCCTTCGGACGTCGACGTCGTTCTCGTCGTTGACGCGGTGCCTCTGCCAGTAATTCGTTCTTCGCAATCTCAACGCGGCGGCTGACCCTCGTTCCGCGACACCTCGCGCAGCAGCTCCGCCGCCTTCTGCGGCGGCGCCTCGGTCGCCAGGTCGGCCTGCGCGATGATGCCGGCGCAGCATCCGCTGTCGTCCACGACCGGCACTCGCCGGATCTGATGCCGCTCCATCGTCGCTACCACTTCCTCGATCGGCGCGTCGGCGCGAACGGTCACCACCGGCCGCGTCATCACGCTCTCGACGGTGTGGCCCGTCGGGTTCTTGCCTTCCGCGACGGCGCGGCAGACGATGTCGCGATCGGTGATGACGCCAATCGGATGATCCGAGGCGTCGAGGATCGGGATCTCGCCGCAGTCGTTCAGCACCATCAGCTTCGCGACCTCGTCGAGCGTCGCGTTGAGCGAGCAGCACGCCGGATCCGGCGTCATCACATCTCGTGCGAGCTTGGCCATGGTTCCTCCACGGGCCGCCATCGGAACGGCCCAGTTCGTCTGGTCAACGGACCCGACGTGGCGTGCAAGCCATGCGCCGATGCGCGCGTCGCCTCATCGTTGGATTCGGTCTTGCACCAAAGAAGCGAACATGAAGACCACTTTCACGCTCATCTTTGGCCTGGCTGTCGGCGTGGGCGTCGCGTCTGCTCAGGTTGCGCCCACTGCACGGACGGCCGACTCCGACGGCCGGCTGACGGTCATCGGATGCATCCAGCGGTCGCCCGCGTCGGCGGCCGCCACCACCGGCACGACGGCGATTCCGGCCGGGATGACCAGGTACGTACTAACGAACATCACGCTGTCCGCCGACCCCTCGCCGGCATCTCCGGCCGAGTCGACCGCGCGCATGCTGAGTGAAGCGGTGAAGATGTATCGGCTCGATGATTCCGCCGACTCGCTGATCGCGCCGCACGTCGGCGATCGCGTCGAGGTGAGCGGGACGCTGCGGCGCGATCCGCCGTCGCCGACCGGAACGGCCGGCGGCAGCCGCGACCCGTCCGCGAGCGACGCCGCGAAGGCGCCGATGCTGCGGGTCGATTCGGTGAAGAAGATTTCGAGCGGCGCGGCGACGTGCTCGCAGTAGATCGGCCTGGCGCCGGCTAGGCGCGCGAGCGCTCCATCGCCATTTCCGCCTCGAGGCTGACGCGGTCGCGTCCGATCGTCGCGACCGCGAGCGCGCGCTCCCCGCGCATGTAGCGGATGGCGCAGTCGCCGTCGAGCGCGCCGTCGATCTCGACGCGGTCCCATCGCTCGGCGTGGCCGACGTAGTTGATCGCGACGTCGTAGTGCTGGCTCCAGAAGAAGGGGACCGCGTCGAATCGCTCGCGGCGTCCCAGCATGTTCCGCGCCGCGGTCTGCCCCTGCCGTTCGGCCACCACCCAGTGCTCGACGCGAATGCGATCGCCGGTATGCGGATCGGGCCATCGCGCGACGTCGCCGGCGGCGAAGATGCCGGGCACGCTGGCTTCGAGGTACTCGTTGACGGCGATCCCGCGATCGATGGCGAGGCCGGCACGCTCGGCGAGCGCGATCGCCGGTCGAACGCCGACGCCGAGCACGAGAAAATCCACGTCGACCGCCGTGTCGTCGCTGAGCGTCACGCGCGATCCGTCGACGCGCTGAACAGTGCGGCCCAGGTGGAACATCACGCCGTGCTTCTCGTGAAGCGCGTGAATGAAGCGCCCGACCTCCGCCCCCATCACGCGCTCGAGCGGCTCGCCCTCGGGCGCGACGACGTGCACGTCGACTCCGCGCGCGCGAAGAGACGCCGCGACCTCGAGGCCGATGAAGCTTGCGCCGACCACTCCCACGGTCTTCGCCGACGCGGCCCTGGCGACGATCGCCTTGCTGTCGGCAAACGAGCGCAGGTAGTGAAGCTGCGATGCGGACGCGCCGGGCACGTCCAGCCGCACCGGCTCGGCGCCGGTCGCGATCAAGAGCGCGTCGAACCCGTAGCTCTTGCCGCTTTCGAGCTGGACGCGCTTCTGCTGAACGTCGATCGCTGAGACGCGCGATTCGAGCACGAGCTCGATCCGGCGCTCGGCGTAGTATTCGGACGACCGCAGCGGAATCCAGTCGTCCTGCGCGTTGCCCGCCAGGAAATCCTTCGAGAGATTCGGCCGATCGGTCGGCGGCGCGTCGTCGGCGCTGAGCATCGTCAAGCTGCCGTCGTAGCCCTCGCGGCGCAGCACGTCCGCGGCTGCGAGGCCAGCCGCCCCGCCGCCGACGATCACGACCGAGCGGGGCAGGCTCGATCGCGCATCGGCAGGGCGCGCCGTGCGCGCCGTCGATTCGGCGAGCTTCTCCCGGACGTACACCGTGTCGCCGACGCGCTCGACGCGCCAGCACGCGATCGGATCGAGCGCAGGCGCTCGCAGCGCCTCGCCGCTGCGCAGGCTGAAACAGGCGTGGTGCCACGGACAACGCACGGTGTCGTCGACGACGAGGCCGTCGGCGAGCGGACCGTGATAGTGCGTGCAGTGCGCGCCGACCGCGAACAGCTCGCCGCCTTGTCGAACGAGAATCGCATCGTCCTCGCCGACGCGGCCGGCAACGGCGGCGCCGTCAGGCACGCTCTGGAACGGAACGCCGCGCCGGAAATCCGGCGCGGCAGCAGTCGGCTTGTCGGTCATATGTCACCCGGCCGCGGCGATCGGCACATCGTCCTCGAACCAGCCGCGGATGCGGCGCAGCGCCTCCGGCGTCAGGGCTGCTTCGCCGTCGCGCACCGCGGGGGCGAGCCCTCGCGCCGGAGACCACAGCGTTCCGGTGGTCCACATGCGCGGGCGAACCCAGACCGTCCTCGCGTCGGTCGCGGGGACGCGGCCGATCCACCGGCAATCGGACACGATGACGTGCGTGGCGCCGATCGCCGCGCCGCGCGCGAACGCGAGCGGCAGCGCATCGCTCACGCCGCCGTCGACGAGCTCGAGCGGCCCGCCGTCGCCCTGCACCGCGATCGGCGGAAACAGATGCGGAATCGATGCGCTGGCGCGCACGGCCGCGGAGAGCGGCACGCCGTGGTCGGTCCCCGTCGCGAAATAGCGGGGCGTGCGCGTCCGCGCGTCGTGGCAGACGATGCCGAGGCGCTGAACGCCGTGGTGCAATCGATCGAAGCACGCATCGTCGAGCTGACGGAGACGTTCGGGGATGACGCCGCAGCGCGCGGCGAGGCGACGCTCGAAGCGGTACGCGAGGCGAACGTTGAGGCTGTGGGCGAGCAGATGCCGGCCGCGGAACGCGGTCGCGTCGCGAACAAGATCCTCGACGTCGAGTCCGACGGCTGCGTAGTACGCCGCGACGACCGCTCCGGCGCTCACGCCGACGATCGCGTCGATGCGAATCCCGTGTCGAACGAGCTCGCCGAGCACGCCGGCGTGCGCGGCGCCGCGAAGCCCTCCGGCGCTCAGCACCACGGCGACGCGAACCGGCGCGGGCGGCGTGCTCACCTCACGTATAGTCGACCCATTACGCGCCCGGCTGCAAGAGCTGCAGCCCCTGGAACCGCGCGCGGATGATCGCGTAGCACTCGCACGCCGCCGATTCGAGGCCGCGTCGATTCACCACGGTGATCCGGCCGTGCGTATAGTGAATGAGGCCGGCGGTCTGCAACTGCCCGGCGACGACGGACACGGTCGGCCGCTGCACGCCGAGCATCACCGCCAGGAACTCGTGGCTCAGATCGAAGTCGCGCTCCTGCACGCGGTCGTGCGTCATCAACAGCCAGCGGGCGCATCGCTGCAGCACCGGGTGCAGCGCGTTGCACGCCGTGGACTGCATCATCTGCGCGATCATCGTCTGCGTGTAGCGGCCCATGAGATCGCGGAACGCGGGCCGCTCTTCGACGACGCGGCGAAACGCCTCGACGCGCATCGACGCGGCGCTCGTGTCCGGCACCTGAATCAGCGTCTCGCCGGGCGCAACCGCGTCGGGCGTCAGGAACGCCTCGACCCCCAGCATCCCTTCGTTGCCGACCGTCGCCGCTTCGACCGCGGTGCCGTCGGCGAGCACCGTCGTGATCGACGCGACGCCGCCGTTCAGAAAGTACACGACCGTGATCGGCTCGCCGGCTTTGTGCAGAATCTGTCTGGTGCGAATCGGGATGGTCGTCAGATGCGGCTGCAGATGTCGGAATTCGTCGGCGGGCAGCGAGGCGAGCAGGAGATTCGCGGGACCGGTGCCGGGCGGCGGTCGGACAGCTGGCCGCGGCGCCGCGGACGGCGCGCGTTTTCGAGACATACAACCTCCTCAGGCCGAGGACGTGGGGCTTTGGGGAGGCTGTTAGCTGGCCGGTTCTCGCGTTAAGCGGCGGCGCAGACTCAGGAAAGCGGCACGAACGCACCCAGTGTAATGAACCCGACAGTTCAAAGCAAGTTGAGCGAGCCCGTCTCGCGAGCGGCATTGCGCGCGAGCACGGCGCGAATGCCCGATGCCAGAAGATTCGGGGGACACGTCTTCGCGACGATGGCGGCGCAGCGCTCGCGGCGCGCGCGCGCGCGCGTCTTCGGACCAGTATCCGCCGCAAGCACCACGATTGGAATGCCGCAGGCGGCATCGCGGCGTTTCAGCTCCGCCACGAGCCGCCACCCGCTCTCGCTCTCCGCCGAGACGTCGGCGACGACGACCACGCGGGATGCGTCGCCCGGCCATGCCGTCGGCGCATCGATCGTCGTCACGTCGAACTCCGCGGCTGCCAGCGCGTACGCGCACGCCGCGCGCACCGCCTCGTCCTCGATCGCGAGAACGACGAGCGGGCGCACCGGCGATTGACGTCGCGATCGACGGTCGAGGTCTTGCTGCGTCGGGCGCCCCCTCTTCGAGCAGACATAGCGCTCTCCGCGGGCCGCTGTCTGTCAGGTTCCCTACGCAGGCGGACGATTCATCCGCGGCAGTCGGGGTGCAGCTCGGCTGTCGTGGCCTATCGTCCACGGCGATGTGATATCGTTCTGTCGCATCTTGCCGCGTATTCTGCCCGCCTCCGGCGTCATTTCTGGGGCATCTTCACGACGCGCATGAGCGAGTATTTTTACGGTGACGGCCGAATCGCGGCGCTGCGCCGGAAGCCGCTCGTGCCGCGCCTGCCGGAGCGGCGCGGCGTCTCGAGGATCGGGTCGATCGTGAAGCTCCTCGTCGGGCAGGGGCACGGCTTCATCCGCATGCCGGACGATCGCGAGATCTACTTTCACCGCAGCGACGTGGGCGACCGGACGGTGTTCAACGACTTCGTCGTGGGCGACGCGGTGGTCTTCGAGCTGCTCGAGGACGCCGTCAGCGGCGCGCGCGCGCTCCGCGTCAGACGACGGCCGTGCCGCTGAACCCGGCGTATACTCATGGTTCAGCTTTTCTGAGCCCTCGGCCGTTGCCGGCCTGAGCCCTCACCAAAGCCGTCCGGTCGATCCCGGGCGAAGCCATGGTCCGGGTCCATCGAGGAAAAGGGAGACGCATGCCCCGCGTTCATCTGGTCAATCCGAGCACGCGATCGTTCGGCGTCGCGGTGATCACGCCGCGCTGGCTCTACGTGCTCGCCGCCGCGACCGGCACACAGTGGGGCGACCCGCACATCATCGACGAAACGCTCGATCCGGTGGACTTCGGCGAGATCGCCGCGGGCGACGTGGTCGGCATCGGCATCCATACGGGCAACGCGCTGCGCGGATACGAGATCGGCCGCGAGGCGCGCGCGCGCGGCGCGTGGGTGGTGTTCGGCGGCATCCACGCGACGCTCTTCCCCGATGAGGCGGCGGCGCACGGCGGCGCCCACGCCGTGGTCCGCGGGGACGGCGATCTGATCTGGCCGCGCGTCGTGGAAGACTGCCTCGCGGGTCGGCCGCTGGTGCTCTACGAAGGCGGACGCATCGACGGCGATCAGTTCGCCTCGGCGCGGTGGGATCTGCTGCCGGACCGGCGCTACATGTGGGCGTCGGTGCAGACGGTGCGCGGCTGTCCGAAGCACTGCTCGTTCTGCTCGGTCTGGCGGACCGACGGCCAGGAGCCGCGCCAGCGCGCCGCCGATCGGGTCGTCCGCGAAATTGTCGAGCTGCGGCGCCTCGGGTTCCGGTTCATCGCGCTCGCCGACGACAATTTTTACCCGGTGACGTTCGACGATCTCGCGCAGGCGCGCCGCCGCAGCGATCCGTCGAGGCTGCGCGAGCTCGAGGCGCTCCGCGAGGAGCGTTTCGCGCTGATGGCGCGCCTCGCCGCGCTGCCCGACGATCTCGTGTTCTACACGCAGATCACGATGGAGGCGGCGGAGGACCCGGAGTTTCTCGACGCGATGAAGCGCGCGAAGATCCTCGGCGCGCTGGTCGGCGTCGAATCGGTCACGCGCGAGGGCCTCAAGGACATCTACAAGGGGTTCAACCTCGCCGGCGACGAGCTCGTCGCGCGCCTGCGCGCGTTCCGCCGGCACGGCATCCACGTGCTCGGCTCGTTCATCTTCGGCCTGCCGAGCGACACCGAGCAGACCTTCGACGCGACGGTGGCGCTCGCCGAGCAGGCCGACCTCGCGTTCGCGCAGTTTGTGCTGCTGACGCCGTTTCCCGGCACCGTGGACTTCGACAAATGGGCCGCCGAGGAGAACCGGCGCGGCACCGCGATCAGCGGCGTGCCGATCACGCAGCACTGGCTGATTCCGGAAGAACAGCGGCCGCGGCTGTATGCGGCGCACCCGACGATGTCGCTCGAGCAGATCCGCGTCGGCACGCAGCGCGCGTGGGATCGCTTCTACAGCATCAAGCACGTGTGGGCGCGCTCGCGCGTGGTCCAGAGCGTGCGCGCGCGGATCGCCTTCGTGCTCATCTCGAAGCTGTACCGGCAGATGTACGCCAACACGGGCATCGCGACCGACAGCGCGCGCGTCCAGCGATCGGCGCGCTGGGCGCGGTGGATCGGCATGGCGTGCCGGCGGTTGTTCCTCGGGAGGCCGATGCCGGAGCTGAAAGTGCCGGGCGATCCGATCGAGGCCGCATTCAACTGACGCCGCGGCGACGGCCGCGCGCCAATCATGGAGCCACGGCGCGGAGCTTCCGCGTGCGCCGCCGGTACTGGAACGCGCCGCACGTCGCGCACGTGTAGTAATCCCATTGTTCCGCGTGCCGCTCGTTCACGCCGCCGAGCTGCGTGTGGTCGTACCGCAGAGGGCCGCCGCAGGACGGGCAGTGCAGCACGGGCGGATCGACGACGTGCAGCGTCGCCCTGAAGCTGGCGTGTGATTTCGGATGGTGCGACTGCGCGCTTGCTTCGTGCCTATCTTCCGGCGCCGCGGCCGACACGGCATGCTCGCCCTTCGCAGCGTCGGCGAGCAGATGCCGGATTTCATCCAGGACGGCGTCCGGCGGCGCCGGCTTCACGAGCACGGCCCCCGCGCCGCTCGCGCGAATCTGCGTGAGCAGGGTCGGCCGCGTTTCGCTCGTGACCGCGAGAATCGGGATCGTGCGCGTCGCCGCATCCTGCCGGATAATCTCGCAGAGCTCGCAGCCGTTGACCAGCGGCAGCATGATCTCGGTCAGCACGAGCGATGGCAAGTCGACGAGCGCGCGCGTCAGCGCGGTCCGCCCATCCTCCGCCTCGATCACCTCGAAGCCGGCGGCACCGAGGCGGATGCCGTACATCGCGCGCGTGTCCGCATCCGCGTCTGCAATCAGAACAGATGGCTTGCGGTCCACCTTCGCACCGTCGATGCGAGCGCGCTGCATGTCCCCCTCCCCCGGGCCGTATCCTCGGAACTGTAAGCATCCGGCCGAGGCAGTGTCTGTCATATTTCTAACAGTCGTGGTGCCGACTCTTCCATTGCCCGTCGATCACGCGGAATATCGCTTGCAGCGCGCCTCTCGATCGGGAGGCTATCGTGACGCGAACCCTGCTCATCAGCGCGACGATCTTCACCTTGGCCTGCGGTCAAGCGCAGAGCGACAAAAACGCATCGGCGACGAGCGCGCCAGCTGCCTCTGCGGCCGCTGAAAAATCCGCGGTGACGCTCGTCGGCTGTCTTCGGGAAGCCGCGCCGGCGCAGGCGACGGGCACGGCTGGATCGGTCGGGAGCGAACCGAGCGCGCGTGCGACGACGGCGGACGATGCGCAGCGGCACGGCCGCGCGGCGAACGCGCGGTTCGTGCTCGCCGACGCGACGGTGGAATCGGGCGGCGTCGGCGCAAACGGCGCGGGCGCGTCCGGCGGTCCGCTCGTGGGCGCCGGGTCGCGCGTCGAGCTTGACGGCGTTCCGGCCGACGCGCAGGCCAGCGTCAACAAACAGGTGCGGATCACCGGACGCATCGACGCCGCGCAGCCCACTGGCACCGGAGGCTCCGCGAGCACGCGCGACGACGTGCGCGCGAACAGCACGACGGCGGCGAGCGGCGCGCCGGCGACCGACGCGAGCCGTCACCTGACGGTCGACACGGTGCAAGTGATCGCGCAGACCTGTCCGGGCCGGTAGTCTTCACGCGGCGGTTCGCCGCGCGATTTCGATCGCCGGGCGCGCAGCCGGCAGCATCCGGATCTAGAATGCTGCCGGCATCATGACGTCAACCCACCTTCTCTCACTCTTCGTAGCCGCGGCGCTCACCGCGAGCGCCGCCGCGCAGGGCCAGGGCATCGACTACGCGAAGATCGACATCCTGACCGAGCAGCTCGCGCCGAACGTGTACATGCTGTCGGGATCCGCCGGCGCGGATCCCGGCCATCAGGACGCGGCCGGCGGCCGCATCGGCGTGCTCGCCGGGCCGGACGGGATCTTCATGGTCGACACGCAGTACGCGCCGCTCACCGACAAGGTCGTCGCGGCCATCCGCAAGATCAGCCCTGCGCCCATCCGCTTCATCGCCAACACGCACCTGCACGTCGACCATACGGGCGGAAACGCGAACTTCGTCAAGATGGGCGCCGTGCTGCTCGCGCGCGAAGAGCTGCGCGAGGAGATGGAGCGTCCGCCGGCGGCGGCGGCCGGCGGCACGCCGCCCGCGCGCGATCCGGCGCGGCTGCCGAGCGTCACCTACGGCATGGGCGAGCCGGTGAAGATCCACATGAACGGCGAGATCGTGGACCTGATTCCGGTGCGCGCCGCGCACACCGGCGGCGACACGATGATCAGGTTCGAGCACGCCGACGCGATCATGATCGGCGACTTCTACCGCAACTACGGGTATCCCTTCATCGACACGAACAATGGCGGCACGCTGAAAGGCGCGCTCGAGGCGCTCGAGGCGACGATGGCGCTCGCCGGGCCGAAGACGAAGCTCGTCCCCGGCCACGGCACGCTCATCACGCGCGCGGAGATCGTTCCCTACCGCGACATGATTCGCGCCGTGCAGGCGCGCGTGCAGCAGCTGATCGCGCAGGGCAAGAGCGAGCAGGAGGTGCTCGCCGCGAAGGTGACGGCGGCCTACGACGCGAAAGTGCCCGGCGGGCTCGAGCGCGCCGGCGCCGGCACGAGCGCCGATCGGTTCGTCGGCATGGTCTACTCGCAGCTCAAGGGCGCGAAGTAGTGGAGGCGCGGCGGTTTCTCGTCACGGGCGGCAGCCAGGGGATTGGCGCGGCGATCGTCGAAGTTGCGCGCGCGGCCGGCCATGCGGTGGTCTTCACCGGACGCAACGAGGCGCTGATCGACGCCGTCGCGAAGAAGACCGGCGCGCACGGGCTGCGCGCCGACGTCTCGGTGAGCGGCGACAACGCGCGCACGCTCGACGCGTGCCGCGAGCGGATGGGCGGAATCGACGTCCTCGTCAACAACGCCGCGTACGCCTACCGAGGCGAGATCGGCGCGATGGACGTCGACGCGATGCGGAAGATGTTCGAGACCAACGTCTTCGGCCTCGTGGACATCGCCAACCGCGTCGTGCCGCTGATGAAGGCCAGAGGCGAGGGCGACATCGTGAACATCGCCTCGACGTCCGGCATGAAGGGCGCGCCGGCCGCGACCTCGTACGCCGGCAGCAAGTGGGCCGTGCGCGGCATCAGCCAGTGCTGGCAGGCGGAGCTGCGGCCGCACGGCATTCGCGTCACCTGCGTCTGCCCGTCGGAAGTGCAGACCCATTTCGGCGGCGTCACCGGGCGCAACAACCCGAACAAGCTGTATGCGGCCGACATCGCCGCGACGATCATGGCCGCGCTCGACATGCCGCGCCGCGCGCTGTGGCCCGAGCTGGCCGTGTTCGCCACCAATCCCTGGAAGGACGCGTGAGCGCGCGCGACAGGAGGAGCCGAATGACACGAATGCGCATCGCGTCGATCGCCGCGGCGCTGCTGGTGCTGGCATCCGCATCGAGCGCCTCCGCGCAGCTCGCGGCGGCGAAGAATGGACCGATCGTCTACGGCCACCATCACCTGAACACGACGAACATGGCGGCGCAGAAGAAATTCTTCGTCGACACGCTCGGCGGCAAGGCGATCACGATCGGCACCAACAACACCGAGATCGTCGAGTTCCCGAACGTGCTGATCTTCTTCCGGACGAACCAGGCGCCCGCCGGCGGCACGCGCGGCACGACCGTGAACCACATCGGCTTCTCGGTGCCGAACCTGCGGCAGATGGTCGACAAGGTGAAGGCCGGCGGCTTTCAGATGATCACGAGCACCGAAGCGCCGGGCCGCGAGGTGAAGGACGACATCGCCGGTCCGCTGCAGCCCGGCGGCGCGTCGATTGCCTTCGCGCTTGGCCCGGACGAGGTGAAGGTGGAGTTCGTCGAGGCGAAGCAGCAGACGATTCCGATCACGCTGAACCACGTGCACTTCTTCAACCCGAAGAACACCGACATGCAGGCGTGGTACGTGAAGACGTTCGGCGCGAAGCCGCGCAGCGGCGGCGCGTTTCCCGCGGGCGATCTGCCTGGCGTGGCGCTGAACTTCTCGCCCTCGGCCGATCCGGTCGTCGGCACGCAGGGGCGCGCGCTCGATCACATCGGCTTCGAGGTGAAGGATCTCGAAGCCTTCTGCAAGAAGCTCGAAGCCGACGGGATCACGCTCGCCGTCCCGTACCGGAAGGTGCCGGCGCTCGGCATCGCGATCGCGTTCATCACCGATCCGTGGGGAACGTATATCGAGATGACCGAGGGGCTCGATAAAGTGCCGTAACCACGCCGGCGGCAAGCCACACGACGCCGGCGAGCTGCGCCGGCGCGCTGGCGGCGGCGACGACCGACGCGGTGATCGCCGCGCCGGCCAGCGGGACGATGCGATGCGCCGCGCGCGCCGCGCCCTTGCGGCGCACGAGAAAATAGCCGACGACCGACGCGTGGAGCAGCGTGAACGCCGCGAGCGCGCCGACATCCACGATCGACACGAGCACGTCGAGCCCATCGTCGCGGCGCGCGGCCCACACGGCGACCACGAGTGTCAGCGCGCCGGCGCTGAGGAGCGCCGCCTGCGGCACGCCGCGGCGCCGATCGATCGCCGCGAGCGCGCGCGGAAGGCTCCCGTCGCGCGCCATCCCGAAGAGAAGCCGCGCCGCCGCCGCCTGGCCCGTCATCGCGGCGAAGGCGGGGCCAATCGCCTTCGTCGCCGCGAGCGCCGTCGCCATCCACGGCGCGATGGCCTGCCGCGTGAGATCGTAGAACGCCGTGCCCTGCGCGGCGGGCCGCGCCGCGAGCGCGGCCGGATCGATCGGGCTCAGCACCGCGGCGAGATATGCCTGCGCGACGAACAGCGCGCCGGAGGCTCCGAGACAGAAGAGAATCGCGGAGCCGACCTGCCGCGCGTCGCCCGACGATTCCTCCGCGAACGACGCGATCGCATCGAACCCGAGATACGAGAGCACGGCGATCGACACCGCGCCGGCGATCATGCGCACGCTCACGGCGGCGGTGCCGGCAAACGGCGCCGCCCACGATCGCGCGGGGCCGTGAAGGGCGAGCACGACGATCGCCGACACGACGAACGTCGCCAGCACCGCGATCTCGCCCGCGAGCACGACGAAGCCGGCGCGCGCCGCGACGGCGACGCCGGCGAGGTTGAGCGCCGTCGTGATCGCGAAGGCGACGATCGTGAAGGCCCAGGCGGGAATCGCGGGCACCAGCGCGTGCAGGGCGATCCCGCAGAACAGATACGCGACCGAGGGGATGAGCAGGTAGTCGAGCATGGCCATCCAGCCGGCGAGAAAGCCGGCTCGCGGGCCGATGCCCTGCGTGACGTAGGCGAAGACCGAGCCGGCGTGCGGAATCGCGGCGGACATCTCGGCGTACGACCACGCGGTGAACGCCATTGCAATCGTCGCGAGCGCGTAGACGAGCGCCGTCGCGCCGTTCGTGCGCGCGTCGAGCACGCCGAAGACGCCGACCGGCGCGAGCGGGCCGATGAACAGCAGCCCGTAGACGATCAGATCGCGCCGCGAGAGGCTCCGCTCGAGATGCACCAAAGTGGAAGGGCGCTATGGGCGAACGACGGGAACGGCGCCGGAGGACGCCTTGAACACGTCGGCCCAGAACGTCGTGCGATCGAGATACGCGCGGCCGTAGCGCTGGCCCGGCTCGACTTCCGTGTTCTCCCACCATTCGTTCCAGCTCGTGACGACGATCCAGTCGGCGCCGGTGTCGATCGCCTTCGACCACTGATCGTCGTACACCGAACCGCTCGATCGATCGACGATGCGCGGCGTCTTGCGATCGAGGAGATGGCTGTCGTCGAATCCGGGCGTGACGGAGGCCACCCACACGCGGCGGCGATCGCCCTGGCGCAGCAGGTTGAACGTGCGCACGCGCAGGCTCTCGGCGCGCACGACGTCGGCGAGCGCGTCGCCCGACGAGAAGACGTTCGAGTACTGATACTCGCCGTCGAACGGCTCGAGCAGCGTCGAGCGCGAGAAGTCCCCGATGATCAGCGGATCGCGTCCGCTCGTGCGCAGCCGCGCCATCACCTCGGTCCAGTCCGCCTGCGGCAGCAGCGAGGCGGCGTAGGTGAAGATCACCGGCCGGCCGCCGACGCGCAGATACGCCGGGTGGCTGCCGTACAGATCGACGATGTCGGCGAGCCAGTCGAAGAGCACGCGTGGATCGATGCCGCGCGAGGCGTCGTTGGTCGGGTTGGCCACATAGGTTTCGGTGTACACGCACGCGCGCATGCCGGCCGCGCGCGCCGCGTCGAGCGCGATGCGCATGCGGCGATCGTTGAACCCGGCGCCCGCCTCGAGGCCCTGCCACGAGACGACCCACGCGTCGATGCCGGCCGCGCGCGCCATCGCCGCCTGCGCGTTCACGTCCGGCTGCGCGTCGGTCGAATAGATCCGCAGCGGGCGGTCGGCCATCTGCGAGTCGCTCCACGTCTCGGCCGTGTACCAGGGGTAATAAAATGCGAGCACGAGGCGCGGCAGGAGCGGCGTCATGCGGATCGACGGCGGCCCGGCCACGAGCGCGGGATCCGTCGTGAACTGCGCCGACGCCGCCGCGGCGCTGAAGCGATCGACGAGCGCCGGCCGCGCCAGATCGGCGAGCGAGTACACCGCGATTTGCGTGTCGGCGCCCGAGTCCGCGGCGAGGCTCCAGGTGATCGGCGTGTCGGGCGCGACGTCGGCGAGCACGACGTCGAACCGCGCTTCCGCCGTCTGCCCGGCGACGTTGCGCGTCAGCTGCAGCGCGCGGCCGGTGCGGCTGACGATGGCGGACGGCGGTCCGCTCTCGACCGACGAAATGAAGCTCGCGATCGTCGCGCCGGTCGCCGTGATCGACGTCGATGCGGCCTTCGTCGTGACGATCAGCCGCACGCGCGCGAGGCTCTCGATCGGCTGCAGCCGATCGGCGACGGCAACCAAGCCGGCCGACAAGAGAGCGAGGAGGATCCCGGCCGCGCGAACCCGTGTCTGCATGGCGCCCGCATCATTGTCGCCGACCGCCAATCTCGTGCAAGGGTGTGCCGGTTCGGGACACGAGCGACAGGGCGCCAAAACCACAGGAATGGCCTTAACGCGTTCAGCCCTTTTCAGTTAGGGCACGAATGCGAAGGCTGGTCCGGGCATTGCTCAGGCGATCAGGTGGATCAATCTCGCCGAGCGCCGATCAAGAGCTTCTGAATGCGCACGCTTCCTCGATACGTCCGTGTGGCGGTGTGTGCCGCCCTGGCCACAGGCGGGGCCGTCTTCGCGGCACTGAACGGCTGGCCGCAGGCGGACGTTGTCCGCGAATTCGGCGGCCTCGTCTTCGCCGCGATCGTTCTCGCAACGTTTGCCGCGGCGCCGGCCGGCGCGGACGAACGCGGCGCGATGACGCCGTCGTTTGTCGGCGATCTCTGCGCGCTGATGCTCTTCGGCGGCAACGCCGCGCTCGCGGTCGCGGCCGTCGGCATCGCGGCGCGCGCCGTGGCGTTTCCCGAGCGGCTGATCCCGCTGCGTCGAACGGTCGTGAGCGCCGCAGGCAGTCTCATCGCCACCGAAGCGGCGTGGCTCGCCTACAACGCAATTGGCGGCCTCGTCGGCGTAGGCGCGTGGCCGCTGCGGGCGGCGCCGATCGCGACGGCTGTCGCGGTTTACGCATTCGTGAAGATCGCCGTTGCGGAAGCCATCGCGCCCGTCGTCAACGACGCGCCGTTCAACCGAAGCTGGATGTCGGCGATTCCGGCGAGCGCGCCCATGTATTTCGTCGGCGCCGGCATTGCCGCGGGGCTCGTCGAAATCGTGAACCGCGGCGCGTGGGAACTGCTGCCGGCGGTCGCGATTCCGCTTCTCTGCGCCCAGCGCGCGTACGCCGCAGCGCTCGCGCGCGCCGCCGCCGACGATCGCCGCCGCGAGGTGATCGACTCGCTGAGCGAGGGGATGGCGGCGCTCGACGGCGCCGGCTGCGTCACGCTGTGGAACGACGCGCTCGAGCGCATCGTCGACTGCCCGCGCGCGCGCGCGCTCGGGCGCACGATCGCGTCCGCCGTGCCGGCGCTCGCGCAGACGCCGCTGCCGCGCGCGATCGAGGAAGCGAGGACGACCCGCAGCGCGCGGTCGCTGTCGCCGCTCCCGCTGTCGTCGCCGACGCGCGCGCGCGTGCTGGAGGTGACGATTCTTCCAACGGCCGACGGCGCGACGCTGCTGTGGCAGGACATCACCGAGCGCGCGCAGGCGGAGCAGACGCTCAAGCGCGTCGAAGAGCGGCTGACGCTCGCTGCCGAAGGCGCGCACGACGGCTTGTGGGAGTGGGATTTCCGCACGCAGGCGTTCTACGCGTCGGGCCGCTGGAAGGCGATGCTCGGCCTGCCGCCGGCCGCCGCCGTGGGGAAGGCGGATGAGTGGCTGTCGCGCGTGCACGCCGAGGACGTCGCCGCCTTCAAGGAGGCGCTCGACGCGCACCTCGCCGGCACGGTCGATCACCTCGAGCACGAGCATCGCATCCGCCACGAGGACGGCACGTATCGCCGCTTCCTGTGCCGCGGCGTCGCGGCGCGCGGCGCGAACCAGAAGCCGGTGCGCATCGCCGGATCGCTCACCGACACGACCGAGCGTGTCGCGTCGAAGGAGCAGCCGCGGACGGAGTTCCGCGATCCGCTCACGGGCCTCTGCAACCGCGCCGATTTCGTCGAGCGCCTCGGCCGGCGGCTCGGCGACGTCAAGCGGCAGCGCGTGGGCGATTCGTTCGCGGCGCTCTACCTCGATCTCGATCGCTTCAAGGTGGTGAACGACAGCCTGGGCCATATGGTCGGCGACGAGCTTCTGACGGCGGTGGCGCGGCGGCTCGAATCGTGCCTGCGGCAGGGCGACGCGCTCGCGCGGCTGGGCGGCGACGAGTTCGCGATCCTGCTCAACGCGATCGGCGATCCGCAGCAGGCGAACGCGATCGCGTTCCGCATCCAGAACACGCTCAGCGCGCCGTTCTCGATCGCCGGACGCGAGGTGTTCACCTCGGCGAGCATCGGGATCGCGTTCGGCCTCGCGCACTACGACAACCCCGAAGAGATCATGCGCGACGCCGACACGGCGATGTACCACGCGAAGTCGCGCGGCAAGGCGCGCCACGAGCTGTTCGACGCCGACATGCACGCGCGGACGCGCGA
>Ga0075434_100000577_pt1 | contig 28236 bp, 23 predicted proteins | sample RhiMethybrSRZTD3_FD_75298 | JGI IMG/M metagenome (GOLD analysis project Ga0075434, IMG submission 75298) | Populus rhizosphere microbial communities from Tennessee, USA - Rhizosphere MetaG P. TD hybrid SRZTD3 | ecosystem: Host-associated > Plants > Roots > Rhizosphere > Soil | place: USA... | reverse complement strand
TCGTGTCCGTTCGTGGTCGGCCCGGCGGGTTCCCCAGGGACCGGCACGTGGCCCGGCGACGGCACGTCGATCGGATCGGTGGGAATGTCGGGCCCTGTCGTCGGCTGGTAGATGCCCTTCTCCGATCGGTGCTCGGCGCCCGACGTCAAGAGCGGAAGCAGCGGAGGAGCAGGGACGAGGAAGCAGGGAGGCTGGAGCACAGTGGTGCGCGTGTAGGTGCGCACGATCGCGTCGCCGCCGCCGCTCGCGCGGAGGATGATCGCGAGCAGGACGAGGTGGAGTGCGGCCGAGGCGGCGAGCCCGCGGCGCAGGTTCGCGCGCGCGCTCGATCTCAGGTCGGAAGCGCCGCGCGGGAACATCCCGGCGCCTCCCGCGGTGAGGGCGGTCATGTCCGTCCCTTTCCTGTTCCGGCTCGCCGCGAACCGAACGCGGCGTTCTGGAGGGGACGAGCGGGAGACCTAGTCCGGCCCTGCTACGTTACCACGACTACGCTGCTCGGGGGCCTCGATCAGAAGTGGAAGTCGACGGGGACCTCGACCCACACCGCGACCGGCTTGTTGTTGCTCAGGGCCGGCTTGAAAACCCACTTCTTCACGGCATCGACCGCGGCGTCGTTCAGCCCCGTCACGCCCCGGATCACCTTGACGTTCTTCACACGGCCGTCCTTGCCCACCAGGACGTGGAGCGTCACCTTGCCCTGGATCTGCGCTTCCCGCGCGAATTCGGGGTACGTGGGCGGAGGCGCGTTGACCGGAGCCGGCGCGTCCTCGTAGTAGACGAACTCGCCCTCCGAGGGCAGGTCGTTGACCGCGATGAAGATCGAGTCCTTGCCCGACCCCGACGCGCCGATCGGCGTCATCGCGGCCTGCAGCTCCTGCTGCGTCATGATCGTCTGCTCCGGTGCCTGGGAGTCGGGCACGGGCACCGGGGTTCCGATCGTCGGCTTCACGATCTCCTGATTGATGGGGATGACGGGCGGCGGCGGCGCGTTCGATAGGGGCGGCGGCGGCGGCAGCGTCTCCATGCGAATGACGCGCCCCGTGTACGCCACCTCATCGGCCGGCTTCCAGATCTGCGTCAGGACGTAGATGCCGATCAGGAGCAGGTGGAACCCGCACGAGAGGAGAAGCGCCCGGCGCATGAGCCGCTGCGCCGAGGCTTTCAGGTCGGCGGCGCCGATCGGAATGCGATCGAGGGTCGAGCCGGTGGCGGTCGTCACAGGGCCTCGACCTCCTTCTTCTCCGCGGGCTCGAGGGGCGCCAGCGAGAAGCGATTCAGTTCCGCGAATTGGAGCTGGTCGATGAGACTGACCATGAACCGATATTTCACGAGACGGTCGATCTTCACGAGGACCACGAGCTTCGGATTCTTCTTCCCTTCCGTCGCGAACACCTTTTCCAGGTCGTCGAACTTCTCCTCGTGAAACGGCGCGTCCGCGAGCTTCACGAAGGCCTTGACGTCGCCTTTCGTCTTGTCGGCGGGGGCGATCACGCGGAGCGTCATGACGTTCGACTGGGCGATCTCGACCTTCGCCTTCGGATCGGGCGGCAGATTGATCTCGAGCGCCTGGGGCTTCCGGAAGACGGTCGTACACATGAAGAAGATGAGGAGCAGAAACGCCACGTCCACCATCGGGGTCATGTCGATCTTCACCCCGAGGCGTTTGGGCTGGCGCCGCTTGAGTCCGCCCTTCTTTTTGCCTGCTTTTGCTTCTGGAGTATCTACCGCACCCATGGAGGGCCGCTCCTTTTCGAATTCAAATCCGGCGCGCCGGGATCAGTGCTTCAGCGCGGACTTGCTGCTCGCGACGAGCTCCGTGACCAGGCTGAACGTGATCGTGTTGGTCTTTTGCATGACGGCCATCACGTCTTCCATCGAGCCGTACTCGGCTTCCTTGTCGGCCTTGATCGCGACGCGGAGTCTGGGATTCCGCCGCCTCTGGTCCAGCACGAGGTTCTCCAGGCTCGGGAGGTCGGTCTCTTCCTGCGCCTTCTTTCCGACCGACCAGAAGAGCTGGTTGTCCTTCGAGATGGCCAGGATCAAGACGTCCGACTCGGGCACCTTGAGATTCGAGTGGCTGTCCGGCAAGACGATGGGGACCTTTTGCGGCGGATCGAATTGCGACGTCGACATGAAGAAAATCAGGAGCAGGAACGCGACGTCGACCATGGGCGTCATGTCGATCCGGACGCCGATCCGCTTCATCTTCTTCGCAGACATGCTACTTCGTCGCTTCCTTGAGCGAGAGGACTTCGATGACCTCGAGGGTCGCCTCGTCCATCCCGTAGTTGAAGTTGTCGATCATGGTGACGAAGATGTTGTAGAGCACGATCGAGAAGATGGCCACGAAGAGGCCGCCGGCGGTGTTGATGAGCGCTTCGGAAATTCCGATCGCCAGCTTGACCGCGTCCACGGATCCCGTCTGGCCGAGCGCCGAGAAGGACCGGATCATCCCGATGACCGTCCCGAGGAGCCCAACCATCGTGGCGATCGAAGCGATCGTCGCGAGCGCGATCAGGTTCCGCTCGAGGAGCGGCACTTCGAGCATGTTGGCTTCTTCCATCGCCTTCTGCACTTCTTGGATCTTCACCGCGCGATCGATCGGCGCGTTCCGGATCACCGCGTAGCGGTCGAGGCCGGCGCGAAGCACGTTCGCGAGCGAGCCGCGCTGCTTCGAGCACATGTCGGCCGCACCCTCGACGTCGAGCGAGTCGATCTTCTGGCGGAGCTTGCGCATGAACGTCGGCGACGGCTCCCTCCCCTTCGCGCGGGTCAGCGTGAAGAGGCGCTCCAGCGTGAACGTCACGGACATGATGGAGAGCATGATCAACCCGGCGACGAGCGGTCCGCCCTGCTTGATGTATTCCGGAAGGAGCTGGTAGATCACGATCGCGATCACCAGGGCGATCACGGTCACGAGCGTTACGAAAAGACCCTGTCTCACTGCGAATCCTCCCTTGGATTAAGAATCGAAGCGCACCCTTTCGGTGCGCCGCGTTGGGCCGGGCTGGGCGTCGATGCACGATTCATCGACCGGCCTCACAGTATGCCCCAGGGACCTCCGCCCGGGCAACCCCCCGTTGGCCGCTACTTGAAGCTTTGGATCGCCTCCTCTTCCGACTCGTACGTCTCGAACACCAGGGAAAGCTTGGTCACCACGAAGATGTTCTGGATCTTCTTGTCCACCGCGGCCAGCTTGAGCTGGGCGCCGCGCTTGGCATAGTTCGAGTGCCCCGCGATGAGGACCCCGAGCGACACGCTGTTCATGAACGTGGTCTGGCCCAGATTGATGAGAAGTTTCCGATTTCCCGCCTCGGAGAGCTCCTTGATCTTGGATTGCAGTTCGTCGGTCTCCTTGCCGCCCAGGAGCATCCCCTTGGGCGCCAAGATCGTCACGTCTCCCGAGGTGCGGACTTCCAGACTCATCGTGCCTCCCTGTCGGCGGCGCGCCGCCGCACGGTCACTGGGTCTTGGCCCCCGCTGCACGGGCCTTTTCCTGCTGCTCCTCCCACTTTCGAATGATGTCGAGCCCACGAGACGCTTCCCGATTCGTGGGGTCGATCTCGAGAGCCTTGTTGAACTCGCCCTTCGCCCGGGATTGGTCGCGACACTTCGAGTAGGCCTGCGCGAGCCAGATGTGCCCCTGCACGTGGTCCGGTTGCCTCACCGTTCCGCGCTCCAGGTAGGCCAGCGCCTCGGTGCAGTTGTCCATCAGGAGCAAGGACAGCCCCGCCCCTCGGAGTGCGTCCGCGTTCGAGGAATCGGCGGTGGCGGCCTGCTGGAACGTCTCGAGCGCCACCGGAAGGGAGTCGGGCTCCATGCCGATCAGGGTCTGGCCGATCCACACCATGGTGCGTGAGTCGTTCGGCTTCACCACGAGCGCCCGCCTCAGGGTCTCGATCGCCTTCGACTTCTCCCCGATCTGGAGCTGGCTCAGCCCCAGGTTCAGGAGCGCCGGGATGAAAGTCGAGTCGGCCTTGAGGGTCTCGATGAAATAAGGCGTGGCGGACTTGTAGTCCTGGCGGGCGAAGAAGAGGAACCCGAGCTGGAACGTCGCGTCGCGCGCGAGCTTCGGGTCCTGCTCGGCCGCCTTCATGAGGAGCGGCACCGCCTTCGCGGAGTCCTGATTCGCGACGTACAGGGTGCCGATCTTCAAGTTCTCCTCGGGAGTCAATGAATCCGCGAGCGAGGCGTATCGGTCGCAGATGACCAGCGCGCTATCGCGCGAGTCGGCGCCCTGCTCCGCGTAGAGGCGGCAGAGCGTTCCGAGAACCTCCGGGACGTCCGGCTTCAACTCGTTGGCCTGGCTCAAGACCCCGATCGCGCTCTGACGGTCCGCCGCGATCCGGCTCTTGGCCAGGGCGCGCCCCAGCTCCAGCCAGCCGACGTAGTCGTCGGGTTTCAATTCCGAGTACCGGCGGAACTTCTCGGCGGCCTCCTCGGCCCGATTGGCCCGATAGAAGAGGCGGCCGGCTTCGAGGTAGGCGGGGGCGTAGGACGAGTCCTCCTGCGCCGCGCGGAGGAACGCCGCGAGCCCGGCGTTGAACTCGTTCATCCCGATCAGCGCCCTCCCGTAGAGGTAGTGCGTCTCGGGGTTCTTGGGGTCGAGCTCGGTGGCCCGGCCGTATTCGGGCGCGGCCAGGACCGGAATTTTCTTTCGCTCGTAGAATCCGCCCAGGTCGAGACGGACGCGGAGGTTGTTCGGGTCGGACTCGCGGGCCCGAATGAAGATCTCTTCGGCATCCTTGAGATTGCCCTTCCCTTCGAGCGCCAGCGCGGTGCCCGCCAGGAAGAGCGCTCGCCCTTGCTTCAGCAGCGTTCCCTTCCGGAAGATCTTCTCGGCTTCGTCGAATTTCTTGTCCTTGAGGTAGGCCTGGCCCAGCGAGTAGACGGCCGCGGCGTCCTTGGGATCGTACTTGTAGGCGAGCTCTAAGTGATGCGTCCCCTCCTGGGTCTTGCCCTGTTTCCGGAGCAGGTTGCCGAGGCCGGTGTGCGCCTCCACGTACTTCGGATTGATGTGGATCGCCGCCTCGTACTCCGCGCGCGCGCTGTCGGGGGCACCGAGCCGCTCCAGCGCCGACGCGATGTAGTAGTGCGGACGCGGGCCGTTGGGATCGAGGCGTTGCGCCTGGGTGAAGACGTCCAGCGCCGCCTCGGTCTTCCCGTCCTTGAGCGCGGTCACGCCTTGCTTGATCAAATCCGCAGACGAGAGCGCCCACGCGGTGGCGGCGGCGAGTGAGAACCCCAGGACGAGCGCTGGGACGAGATGACGGCCTCTGAGGGTGTTCACTCGGTATCCTCCGCGGTTCGGACGATTCGGATCGGTACGGTCGCGGGCGCGTATCCGTGCCGCGCGACGATGCGCTGGCCGTCAACGCCCGAGACGAAGGTGATGAAATCGCTCGCCGTCTGCCGCGGCGCGGCCGGCGTGGCGATGGCGATGTTTCGAAGAAGCGGATAGCTGCGATCGAGGATCGTTTCGCGCGTCAGGGGAATGTAGGGTAGCCCGGCCGCGCGGGAGACGGCGAGCGACCGAATGCGACTCTCTCCCTCGATGAGAGGACGGGAGACGCAGGCGATCGCGTTGGGACGCGTGGCGACCGTCGCGATGACCTCCGGCTCCGTGGGCGGCGCGTACACGGTCCGCGCGTAGTCGCCGCCTCCCAGGAGGAGCTGCTGCACGTAGGCGTACATGCCCCGTTTGGGGCCGCTGGTCAGGGCGATCACCGCCCCGCCGTTCTTCCAGCCGAGCTCCGCCCAGTCGGAGATCTCCCCCGAATAGATCCGCGCGAGCTCGTCCCGCGAGATCTGCTCCACCGGGCAAGACCGGTTCACGACGACCGCCACCGCGTCCCAGACGATCGGGTACGCGTGGAGCCCGTTGCGCTGAACCGCCGCGTCGACTTCCGGATCGGTGAGATCCCGCATCAGCACGGTCATTCCGACTTCTCCATTCACCAGTTGCTCCATTCCCTCGGCGGAACCGTTGGCCGCGATCGTGATCGAATCCGACTTCGGATAGCGATCTCGAAACGCCAGCACTTCGGCCCTGAGAAGGGGAACCAGATATTCGGCGCCTGCAAGCACGATCGGGGCGGAGGGTGCTGCGGGTGGGGGGGGTGACTTCGAGCAGCTCTCGCTGCCCAGCGCGGCAAGCAGCATCGCCGCCAATTGGATCCGGGCGCGCCATGCCCGGTCAACACCTCTCACCCCGCGAGACTATCCGCCCAGGGAACTCCTGTCAACGTCTGGACTTCCTACGATTTCGTTACGGCCGAAACAGCGGCCCTCCTCTCCTCCAGAAGTACCCCGGGCGGGCCCGCTTGATTCCCCCTCCCGGCCCGCTTCCCGCGGAGCGTTTTCAGAAGAACGCCACCCGCGGGGGTGGCTTGGATAGGTGAGGGGGTCTAAGGAATCGGGAACGTAGCGAAGGGACCCGGGGGCGTCAATCGGAAACCCGGCTTCCCCGACGCTCTAGCGAAGGAGGGTGATCTTGCCGGTCGCGTGGCCGCGGGCCGTTTCCAGGCGAAGGAGGTAGACGCCGCTCCCGAGGGGTTCCCCGTGGGCCCCGCGAGCCTCCCACGCGACCCGACGCTGGCCGCCTCGCCCGTCGTCCGTGCCCGCGGCCACCCGAGCCACCCATCGGCCGGACGCGTCGAAGAGGTCGAGCCGGTAGGGCCCGGGCCGGCCGGCCGCCAGGCTGAATCGCACGTAGGTCCGGGGGTTGAACGGGTTGGGCTCGGCGCCCAAGACCGCGTCCGGGACCGACGGCGCCGACGAGACGACGGGGGCCGCCGTCACGGTGGGATCGTAGAAGAGGCGGTTCGTGTAGAGGCTTCGGTGCCCTTCGGGGTCGACGGCGCGGATCTGGAAATAGGCGGGGCCGTCCGAGGGTAGGAGCGCGTAGGTCGTGTCGGGCGTGCCGGTGTCGGCCACGCTCTCGCCGGTGCTCCGGAACACGGGAGAAACGTCGTCCACGTAGAGGCCCTCGCCGGAGATCGTGCCATCGGTGACGCAGCGGAATCGGAGAAGCGTTTGCAGGCCCGCGTACGAGGCGAGGCTGAATCCGACCCGCGCGAAGGCTCCGGCGCTCGTCCCGGTGACGCCGTTCCCTTCGTTGGTGCCGGACGGGTTCAAATTCGTCGTCCGGTCTCCGGGCAGCGTGGTCCAGGTCTCGCCGCCGTCGCTCGACGCCTCGGCGTACCAGTAATCGAAGGTGTCCTCGAGGTCCCAGAAGGCCCGGACGAACAGGCTCTCCCCGGCGACGACGTCGACGGCCAGGCGCCCCGTGAGCGTGCTCACGCGATCGTCACCCGAGCCGGACCAGTAGGAGTGGACCCCGCTGGCGCTCCGCGCGGAGCTCCAGGAAAAGCGGAGCGAGTCCCAGTCCGCGACGCCGCCCTCCGCGTCGTCGACCACCTGGGTCAGCGTGGCGATCCGCTTCACGTCGTGCCGCACCGCCGGGTTCACCGGGTCGGGCGGGAGGTACCGCCACGAGAGGCGCGCGGCATTGACCGCCGGCAGGAGCGTGAACGACGCCGGTCGCGGCGGTCCCAGCACGCGACGCGGCGCGTCGCTGTAGCGAAGGAGCGTGAGGATCGGTCCCCAATTGAGCTCGCACGTCGGCACGATGAGCGCGTCGTTGGGCGCGAAGCCTCCCTGGTCGGCCGTGTTCACCTCGAACGTGTACCCGAATAGCCGGGGCTTGGTCGTGTTGTCCCCGTAGACCCAGTCGTCCATGTCGCCATTCGTCACGTAGATCGCGTTGCTCTTCGGGTTCCCGGCGCGGTACCCGTTCTGCAAGGCCATCGAATCGCCGAGGGCGAGGAAGATTGGATGGTCGGGCGTGTCGAACCGGCCGTATCCCCAGGGATAGAGGACGAGCGATCCGTACGAGTGGAACGACAGGGATGTGTGGAACGTTCGAGTCGCCATGAAGTCGCGAATCGCGGCGGTCTCCGGCTCGGAGAACGGTCCGGTGCCGCGGTAGATGTCCGACGCCGGCGTCGGGCTCGAGCCGATGTTGTCGTACCCCCAGAAGGTGCCGTAATTCCGATTCAAGTCGACGCCGAAGGAGCCGTCGGCGTTCGGGCGGCGGTTCTTGCGCCACCAACCGTCCGACTGACCTCCCGAGTGCGCCTCCACATAGGCATGCCCGTCGGGATTCACGATCGGAATGATCCAGATCTCGCGGTCGGCGACGAGCGAGGCCAACACCGGATCGGTCGCGGCGCCGTCGAGGAGCCGCCGCATCACGTAGAGCGGGATCTCGACGCTCATCAATTCCCGCGCGTGGTGGCAGCCGACGATCAGGACTTCCGGCTCCGCTTCGTCCACGCCGACGTTGTCGGAAATCTTCATCGCGAGGATCGGCCGACCCTCGAGCGACGTGCCGATCGTGTCGAGGCGGGCGATGGTGGAATGGGACGCCGCGTAGGCCGCCATCTCCGCGGCCGCCTCGGCCACCGTGTGGTAGTCGCCGAGCCCGGGCTGCGCCAGGGGGCTCTCCGCCGCGCCGTGCAGACCCCGCGGCGTCAGGTCGATCGGGGCGGGCTCGAATCCGAGCGCACGGACCGCGGCCGTCTCCTCCGCGGTCAGGACGAAGTCGAGGCTCTGTCCCGGACCCCTCCCGGCCACGTCGAGGCCGAGCCCGAGGAGCGGGGTCACGTCCTGTCCTTTCCGGGGCGTCACTCGATAGATCGCGCGAGGGGTCGCTGCCGCGACGGCGGGAGCGGGGAGGGTGGCCGGCGCCAGGGCGATCAGGAGGAAAAATAGGGCCACAAGCGCGCGGCGGGGCGTCACGAGTCGGGGGGTCCTCCGGTGCGATCCAGGATGCCGTTCCGACCCTATTCTACCACGGCGCGGCCCCCCGCGGGCCGACGACGTTCAGGGCTTCAGCCGGTGGAGGAGCCTCGGGAACGGGATCGTCTCGCGGACGTGCTCGATCCCCGCGATCCACGTCAGCGCCCGCTCGATCCCCATGCCGAATCCGGAGTGCGGCACGGAGCCGTACCGCCGGAGATCGAGGTACCACTCGAACGCCTCCATCGGCAGCTGGTGCTCCCGAATCCGCTCCACGAGCAGGTCGAGCCGGTCTTCCCGCTCGCCTCCGCCGACGATCTCGCCGTAACCCTCGGGCGCCAGGAGATCGCAGGAGAGCGAGAGCGTTTCGTCGCCGGCGTCGCGCTTCATGTAGAACGCCTTGATCGCGGCCGGGAACCGGTGGACGAAGAAGGGACGGTCGAACCCCTCGGTCAGTACCGTCTCGTCGGTCCCTCCGAAGTCGCTCCCCCGCTCGAAGGGGAGGCCCTTGTCGATCAGGGTCTTGGCCGCGTCTTCGTAGGAGATTCGTGGGAAGGGGCGCTTCACGCGCTCGAGCGGGGCCACGTCGCGCTCGAGGATCGCCAGCTCCAAGCGACGCTCCTCGAGGACCCGGCCGACGATCGACTCCACGAAGCGCTCGATCAGGTCCATCACGTCGTCCAGCGTGGCGTACGCCACTTCCGGCTCCACCATCCAGAATTCGATCAGGTGCCGCCGGGTCTTCGACTTCTCCGCGCGGAAGGTGGGCCCGAAGCAATACGTCTTCCCGAACGCCATCGCCGTGGCTTCGTTGTAGAGCTGCCCGCTCTGGGTGAGGTAGGCCTTCTCGCCGAAGTAGTCCGTCTCGAACAGCGTGGTGGTCCCCTCGCACGCGGACGGCGTGAAGATCGGCGCGTCGGCCAGCGTGAATCCGTCGCGATTCAGAAAGTCCCGGCAGGCGTTGACGAGCGTGTGCCGGATCTTCAGAAGCGCGTGCTGGCGCTGCGATCGGATCCAGAGGTGGCGGTGATCGAGGAGAAACGGGGTGCCGTGCTCCTTCGGGGTGATCGGATATTCCACGCTCGGGGCCACGACCTCGAGGTTCGTGAGCGTCACCTCGACGCCGCTCGGCGCGCGCTTGTCCTCGCGCACGACCCCCGTGACCCGGATCGCGCTCTCTTGCGCCACGGCAGCGCAGGCGGCGAAGACCGCCTCCGGCAGCTCCGACTTCACCGCCACGCACTGGACCAGGCCGCTTCCGTCCCTCACTTGCAGGAATTCGATCTTCCCGCTCGAGCGCCGGTTGTAGAGCCAGCCCTCCAGCGTCACCGTCTCGCCCGCCTTCCCGGGCAGCGCATCGATTCGCGTCGCGCGCGCGGTCATCTCCTCACCTCCGCTCTTACAATAGGGTTCGCAAAGCTCTGACGCGACCGCCAGGAGCCGCGGAGCATAGCAGATCGGGGACATTTCCCTTGACACCCCTCTTCGCGCGACCATAACGTGCCGACGTGGCGCATCTCCCGGTCCGCCAAAGTGCTACGCCCGCGGCGCCGAGCGGTTTCCACCCCGCCGTCGCGCCGCTCGTCGCGATTTCCCGTCTCTGCCTTCTCGCCTCTCTCTTGCTCGTGCCCGTCGAGGTTTCCGCGCAAAGCGCCGGGGCCGGTACCGGCGCCGACGCGGCGGCGATCAGCGCCGGGCTGGAGCGAAAGTACGACGCGGGCATCTACCGAGACCTCCCCGCGGCGCAGGCGCGCTACCGGGAGGCGCTCACGGCCGACGCGTCGGGCGACCGGACCGGCGCGGTCCGGCTCCTCGAGGCCGCGTCGCTCTTCGACCCCGAATATCCCGACGCGCACTTCACGCTCGCGCGCGTCGTCCTTCTCTCCGATCCGGGACGCTCGGTCGGCGAGCTGACCGAGGCCTTCCGCATCCTCGCCCGATCGTATCCCTGGCAACGCCACCTCCTCGCGAACGCGGGAACCGCGATCGTGGTGATCTGGCTCGTCGCGCTCCTCCTCGCGATCGTGGGCATCGTGGTGCGGCATCTCCCGCACCTGTTCCACGTGGTCGCCGAAACGCTGGGCGCCCGCGACAGCCGCGTCGGGCGGGTCGGTGCGGCCGCGCTCAGCCTCTCCCCCGTGCTCTGGGGACTCGGCGCGATTCCGACCGCGACCCTCTTCGCGGGGCTCCTCTCGTTTCGATTCGGGCGCCGCGAGGCGCTGATCCTCGTACTCTTTTTCGTCTCGGCCCTTTCCTTCGCGGGGCTCTTCGGGATGATCGCCCCCTGGGCGGGCGCGCCTCGCCTCGACGAGCCGAGCCTCCTCGTCGATCGGGCGCTTTCGTCGGGCAACGACGCCGACTTGGCGCGGGCGCTCGAGGCATGGAAGGGACGCGACTCCAACGAGCCGCTCTACCCCTACGCCCTCGGCGCGATGGCGCGACGGTCCGGCGACCTCGAGGCCGCGGAGCGGCAACTGACGACCGCGGCGGTGCTGAAGCCGAACACGCCCTGGATCCTGACCAACCTCGGAAACGTCGCGTTCGCCAAGGAAGACTTCGCCCGCGCGCGGCAGCTCTACGAATCCGCCTCCGCGGCGGATCCGAACGCCGTGGAGCCTCATTACAACCTGGCCCAGGTCTACACGAAGCAGCTCCTCTTCGCCGAGGCGAGCCGCGAGCAGTCCCGCGCATCCGCCGTGGCGTTCGATCGCGTGCGCGACTTCAGCCGCTGGAGCGCGCCGCAGCTGAACCGTACCGTCATGGACGCGCGGCCGCCGGTGGAGGCGCTCTGGGACTTGGCGCGCCGGACCGCGCACTTGCGAGGCGCCGCGGCGATGGAGGGAAACTCGTTCCTCGCCTTCGCCACTCGCCTCGGGCCGCCGGCGCCCTTTGCGCTCCTCTTCCTGCCCGCGATCTTTCTCATCTTCGGCGGCATCGGGCAGTTCCTGGTCCGGAGCCTCGCGACGCTCCACTGTTCGAACTGCCAAAAGGTGGTCTGCCGCAAGTGCGTCCATCGAATGCAGCAGCGGGCTTTCTGCACCGACTGCTTCAAATCCGTGCGGGACCTCAAGTCGATGGAGTTCACGCGCCTCCTCTTGACCCGGCGCGACAAGAGCGCCGCGCGCCGCCGCACCATCGGTCAGGCCGCGCTCACGCTAGTGCTGCCGGGCGCCGGGCAGATGCTCCGCGGCGCCTCCCTGAGCGGCTTCTTCGCGCTCCTGGTCATGACCGCCGCGGTCCTCCTCGTGATTCCGAACGGCGCGCTCGTGCCGTCCCTCGACGTGTTGCCGGTACCCGGCGGAGGTTGGGCGAAACGCGCGCCCCTCCTCGTTCTGTTCCTCATCACCTATGCCATCTCCCTTTCGCGCTACTTCGCCACGACGACCACGCGGGTCCAGGGATTGACGGGCGGCGCGGGCCGTCCCCCCTCCCGGGGACAGGGCGAGCGTCGCGAAGCGCGAGCCGGAAGGAACTGACGCATGGCGCTCCAGGGCAACCTCGACGACTTCAGCCTCCCCGAGATCTTGCAATTGATCGCGGTGCAGCAAAAGTCGGGCGTCCTCAAGCTCACGTCGGGCGACGACGTCGTCGTCATCTTCTTCGAGGGAGGCAAGGTCGTCTCGACGCGGGACCGCCGCCGGAACGCCAAGGATCCCCTGAAGCCGTTCCTCGTCAAGACGGGCCGCGTGACCGAAGCCCAGATGCGTCAGGTGGAGACGATCGAAGGCGAAAGCCGGCGGGAGCTGACGGACATCCTCCTCTCCGGCAACTACCTCTCCAGCGAACAGCTCACCCACGCGCTCGAGGAGCAGATCCAGGACACGGTCCACCAGCTCTTGACCTGGAAGACCGGCGCGTACCACTTCTCGGGCGACGGTCGCACGGTGCCGAAGTTCGGCGTCAACGTGCGGCTCAACACCGAGGGAATCCTGATGGAGAGCATGCGGCGGATCGACGAGTTCGTCCGCTACCGCGAGGTGCTCTCCTCGCCCGCCATGGTGCTCCGTCCGAAGGCGCTCGCCGTGCCGCCCAAGGAGATGACCGCCCAGGAGCAACGCGTGCTCCCGCTGGTGGACGGGCTTCGGCCGCTCCGCGACATCCTGGCCCAGTCGAAGCTCGTGGAGTTCGAGGCCTACGAGGCGCTGCACCACCTCCTGGACCTCGCGGTGATCGAGGTCTCGCTCTCGGCCGCCCCGCCCAAGGTGACGCCGATCGCGACCGAGTCGGTGAAGCACGCGGCCCCGAAGGCGTCCGGTTTGGTCGCCGTGGCGCTGGGCCTCGTCGCGGTGGTCGGTTCTCTTCTGGTCGGGATGTACGTCACGCCGGCGCTCCTGTCCCAGGTGCGTCACGCCTCGGCCGCGACGGCCTCGGCGCCGCCCGAGATCGCCGCCGTCGACGGCGCGGCCCGGCTCACGCTGGCGCTCGAGACGTACCGCTCCGCGCGCGGCCGGTATCCGGGCGACATCGCGACGCTGCGGAGCGAAGGCTACCTGCCGCGCGACCTGGCGCGCGCCCTTTCCGAGCGGTACATCTACCAGAGCGACGGCGTCACGTACACGCGCGTCGAACGCTGATCCGACTCCAGGGATAACCCTCGCCCCACCGCCACGCCCCGTACGCCGAGGCCGCGGCGGCGATCGCGACGGCTACGCCCGCCGCGACCGGCGCGCGCGGCGCGACGAGCGTGAGGAACACGAGCTGGAGAACGATCGCGACTCGATTGGCCGCGCTCGGCTCTTCCGACCCGCGGAGGGAAAGCACGACCGCCCCGAGGACCCCCCAGAGCGCGGGGATCCATTCGCCGACGAGGAGCCCCGCCAGCGCCGTCGTCCAGGCAAGGGCGCGAGCCAGGGACCACGCCCGCGCGCCGCCGAGCGCGACCGCGAGGGTCCGTTGCCCGGCGGCGCCGTCCCCGGGAGCGTCGGCGATCATGGTAACGAGTGCCACGGCGAGGACGCCGGCGGCGTACGGCGCCGCGGCCGCCATCGCGCTCCCCCACCCCGCGACGTTCGATCCGATCCGCCCCGCGGACTCCGCGCCGAGGAGAAAGGCGACCACGCCGTAGCCGACGCCGTGGCTCGCGAGATCGAGGCCGGAGCGCCGTTTCAGCTCCACACCCGGCGTCACGTACGCGGCACCCAGGAGCGCCGCGCCGGCCAGGAGCGCCCGCGACCCCGCTCGAAGCGCCGGATGGAACGCGAGCGACAAGGCCGCGACGACGCACGCGCCACCCAGCATCGCGAGCGCGAAGCCGGGGATCGCCCCCGACGCGACGACCAACCCCTTGCGGTTGACGCGATCTCCGGCGCGATCGCGCCACCCGTTGGCCACGTGAACCGCGCCGAGCAGGAGAAGAAGCGACCCCAGGCTCGCCGCCGTTCCGGGGTGCACGCCGCCGCCCGCACCGCCGAGCGTCCCGGGCGCCCCGCTCGACAAGGCGCCCCCGATCTCTCCGGCGGCAAAGAGGGCGATCGCCGGGATCCAGAGCAGGGGGCGAAGCGCAAAGACGAGATCGGCCGCGACGCGGAGCGCGCGCCTCACGCGAGGAGTCGGTCGATCGCCGACACGGCCGCGTCGGCCCCCACCGCCTCCAGACAGCGGTACCCGATCGGGCAGGTTCGCCGGAAGCACGGGGAGCAGGGGTAGGCCGCGTAGAGGTTCGCGACCCAGGGCGCCGCGGCGGACGTCCAGACGGGGCTCGTCGAGCCGAAGACGCCGACCGTCGGCCGACCGAGGGCGGCCGCCAGGTGCATCACTCCGGAATCGTTCGAGACGACCGCGCGCGCGCCTGCCAGGATCCCGAGTAATTCGTCGAGCTCGGTTTCGCCGGTCACGTCGAAGACCTTCGCTCCCGCCGCCGTCGCCGCGCGCGCGGCGTCCGCGGCCGTCGCGCGGTCCTCGCCCGAGCCGACGACGACGAGCGCGAGGCCGTGGCGTTCGGCCGCGCGCGCGCCGGCCGACGCGAATCGCTCCGCTCCCCACTGCTTCGCGGGTCCGTACGAGGCACCGGGCGCGAGCACCGCGTAGGCGCCGCCCGCGAACCCGGCGCGCGCCAGGATCGCTGCGCCCCGGTGGGTCTCGTCCGGCATCGCCCGGAGGGACGGATCCTCCCGAATTCCGGAGAGCCCCGCCGCCTCGCCGAGGACGCGGTACTCGGCGGTTCGCGGGGCCGAGCGCGACCGGCCCGCGCGCCGCACGCGGCGCGTCAGTAGGAAGCCCCGGCCCTCGGCCGCGTATCCGACGCGCGGCGAGACCCCGGCGAGCGCCGCCACGAGCGCCGATGAGAAGGAATCGGTGAGGAGAAGCGCGGCGGAGGGGCCGAGCGCCCGGATCTGGCCCGCGAGCGCGTACCGATCCGCGCGGGTCGCCGGGAGGTACATCGAATTCGGGAAGCGGGATCGGACGATCGGGGCGAACGCGGGGGGTCCCGCGTACGCCGCGCCTTGGGCGGCCGCGGCCTCGACGACCGGCCAGGCCAGCACGAGGTCGCCGAGCCAGTTCGGAAGGCGGACTAAGAGCGGCCCCGGACTCCCTCCGCTCACGGCCGAGGCTCCACGCCGTTTCGCCTAGCGGAGGATCCCGAGGCTCCGCGCGGCGTCGCCCAGGACCTCGAGCGCGCGGTCCAGCTCCTCCTCGGTGTGCGTCGCGGTGACGATCGTGCGGAGGCGGGCCCTCCCCTTCGCGACGGTCGGGAATCCGATGCCCTGCGCGAACACGCCGCGCTCGAACGCGCGATCGGAGAACTTCATCGCCGTGTCGGCCTCTCCGACCAGGATCGGCGTGATCGGCGTCTCGCTCGTGCCGGTGTCGAAGCCCAGCCGGGCGAGCCCCGCTTTGAAGCGCTTCGTGTTCGACCAGAGCCGCTCGATCCGTTCCGGCTCCCGCTCCAGCACGTCGATCGCCGCGAGGCACGCGGCCGCGACGGCGGGCGGATGAGACGTGCTGAACAGGAAGGGGCGGGCGCTGTGATAGAGGAACTCGATCAGGCTCTTCGAGCCGCAGACGTACCCGCCGAGAACGCCCAGCGCCTTCGAGAGCGTGCCCACCTGGACGTCGACCTGCCCGTGGAGGTCGAAGTGGTCGACCGTCCCGCGCCCGTTTCGGCCCAGCACCCCGCTCGAGTGCGCGTCGTCGATCATCATGATCGCGCCGTGTTCGCGGGCCAGCGCGGCGATCTCCCGAAGGGGCGCCACGTCCCCGTCCATGGAGAAGACTCCATCCGTGATGACGAGCCGGCGTTTCACGCTCGCGGTCTCTTCGAGCAGGCGCCCGAGCGCGGCCACGTCCCGATGCGGGAAGACCTTGATGGCCGCCCTCGAGAGCCGCGCGCCGTCGATGATGCTGGCGTGGTTCAGCTCGTCGGAGAGGATCATGTCCTCCTTGCCGAGGAGCGCCGCCACCGTGCCGGCGTTGGCCGCGAACCCGCTCTGGAACACCACCGCCGCCTCGGTGTGCTTGAACGCGGCGATCCGGCGCTCGAGCTCGAGGTGGAGCTCCATCGTTCCGGCGATCGTCCGGACGGATCCCGATCCGGCCCCGAGTTCCCGCACGGCGCGGATGGCGGCCTCGCGTAGCGCCGGGTGCGTCGTCAGCCCGAGATAATTGTTCGACGAAAGGTTGATGACCTCCTTGCCGTCGAATCGGGACGCGTGTGCCTGCTCCCCGTCGAGCACGCGGAGCCGACGGTAGAGCCCCTCCGCGCGGAGCTGGTCGAGCGCCTCGTCGAGGAAGGCGAGCGGATTCGCCGCCGGCGCGGCCCGATTCACGGCCGATCCCGCTTCAACACGATCTTCCCCGCCTTTCCCGAGCGCTGGAGTTCCACCGCCCGGTCGAATTCGCTCCATCCGAGGACGTGCGTGATCACGGGCGTCACGTCCAGCTTGCCGGAAAGGAGGAGCGCCTCCATTCGGTACCACGTGTCGAAGATGAGGCGCCCGTTGATCCCCTGGACCACCGCGCCGCGGAAGATGATCTCCCGGGCGACGTCGATCTCGAGCGGCTTCGAGGGAATTCCGAGCAGCGAGACGCGCCCCCCGTTCGCGAGCACCTCGAATCCGTCGCGAAACGCCTGCGGGTGCCCGGACATCTCGAGCATGCCGTCCACGCCCCGGTCGTCCGTCGCTCCGAGGATGCGTTCGACGACCGGATCCTTTTCGACGTTCAAGAGCAGGTCGGCGCCCATGCGCTCGGCGAGCGCGAGCCGCATCGGATTCTTGTCGACCGCCGCGACCCACGCCGCGCCGGCCGCCTTGAGCACGCCGATCGAGAAGCAGCCGATGGGCCCGCAGCCGAACACCGCGAAGCGGAGTCCCGCCACGGGACCGGCGAGCGCCGTGTGGACCGCGTTTCCCAGCGGATCGTGGATGGCCGCGATCTCTTCGGGAATGTCGGGATGGAGGCGCCAGACGTTCTGCTCGGGAACGACGACGTAGTCGGCGAACGCCCCCGCGCGATCCACGCCCAGGATCTCGACCTTCTGGCACAGGTGGTTCAGGCCGCGGCGGCACGCGTAACAGATGCCGCAGAAGACGTGCGTCTCGCCGGTGACCCGATCGCCGGGCTTCACCAGCGTGACCTCTTCGCCCACCGACTCCACCACGCCGGTGAACTCGTGGCCGGGAACGAGCGGCGGCTTGATGCGGGAGGCCGCCCACCGATCCCACTCGACGATGTGGAGGTCGGTGCCGCAGATGGCGAACGCGGTGACGCGAATTCGAACGTCCTTGGGACCGACCGGTGGAATGGGGACCGTCACGTGCTTGAGCCCCGGCTCGGCCGCCGACTTCTGCATGGCCCACATCGTCCCCTGCTTCACCTTCGGCTCCTTCGTGGTCGTATCGGTCGGCGCCATGCCGCTCCTTTCCCAGAGGTTCGGATTGCGTTCACCCGCTCGCGATTATGCGAGGGGCGGGCGCGGAATCAAGGCTTTTCCCGGCGCTCAATACCCGCGCGCTCGCACCACCTGATGGCGGAGCGGCTTCCGCGCGATCCATCGTCGCCAGTTCTCCGCGAAGTCGGCGGCCAAGGGTTCCACCGTCCCGATCCCGGCCACGTGGGGCGTGATCCAGACGCTCGGAGACGCCCGGAGCGGGCTGGTCGCCTGCAGCGGCTCCTCGCGGAATACGTCGAGGATGGCGCGCGACGGACGGCCGCCTCGAAGCGCCGCCACGAGCGCGTCCTCGTCGACGGTGGCGCCGCGCGACACGTTGACGAAGACGGAACCCGGTCGAAAGCGATCAAAGCGGTCTGCGTTCCAAAAGGATTCCGTCTCCCGCGTCAGGGGGAGCAGATTCACCACGACGTCCGCGCCGGGCAGGAGCGCGTCCAGCGCGGAGGACTCCTCTACTCCGAGCGCGTGATCCTCGGGCGTGAGCGGGCCGCGGCGGACGCCGCGCGTCGCCATGCCGAGGGCGCGCGCCACTTCCCCGATGCGACGGCCGATCGACCCGTGGCCCACGACGAGAAGCGCGCGGCCGGCCAGGGTGCCGGGCGTCCAGCGCCGCCATTCCCGCGACTCCATCAGGCGCCACGATTCGCGCGCGCCGAGCGCGTCCGCGAGCAGGTAGCACGCCACGTACTCCGCGATCCGCTGCGGGAAATCCCCGACCGTGCGCGTGAGGTGGACGCCCTCCCGCCACTCGGGCCTTCCGAACCAGTTCTCGATCCCCGCCCACCCGGAGTGGATCCAACGAAGCCGCGGGAGGGAGACCGCCTCCGTCGGAGGCCTTCCCGCGCAGAACCACACGGCGGCCTCGGAGGCGTCCGGCTCGCCAGGGCGCACCCACGGGAGCCGGCCGCCGGCCGCAACTTCCGCCGCGCGCGCGACCTCCTCTGGATCCGCGGCCGTGAGGAGGATCCGGTCGCCGCGGCTTTCGCGTTCGCTTCCGCTCACGCCGACGTTCCCGCGCCGACCGGCCCTCGCGCGCTCGAGGCGGCGAGCATTCCGCGGAGCGCGTCGAGCGCGATCTCGGGAGAGAGCCGCTCCATACAATCGTGGTGCTTGAGCGGGCAACGCCGCTTCCCGTGTACGTCGCACGGACGGCAGCCGAGCGCGATCTCCGCGACCCGATCGAGGGCCCCTTGCGGCGCGAAGCCGAACGCGGGCACCGTGCTCCCGAAGAGGGCGAGCGCCGGGACGTCGAGAGCGGGCCCCAGATGGAGCACGGCCGAGTCGTTCGAGACGATCGCCCGGGCGAACGAGGCGATCGCGGCGGTCTCCCGGAAGTCGCGCGCGACGATCGCGTCGGGGGGGGCGCCGGGAAGAAGCGCCCGCAACTCCTCGGCGATCGCGGTCTCCTCCGGCGCCAGCGCGAAGCGCGACGCCAGGCCGAACTCGCGTTCGACCGCCCGCGAGAGCGCCGCGAAATGGCGCGCCGGCCACCGCTTCGTCTCCCACCGGGCGCCGGCCCCGAACAGCACGAACCGGCCGGCGTCCGGGCCCACCGCCGCGCGGGCGCGCGCCACCTCCGCGTCGGTGAGGGCGGCGCAAAGCCACGGCGAAGGATCCGCGCGGTCCGGATCCACGCCCGCGAGCGAGCGATAGGTGCGAAGAAGGGGCGGGACGGGCTCCGGGTGGAGCCACTTCGCGAACACCATCACGCGGCGCCGAAGCGCGTGCTTCGGCGCGATGGTGCGGCGCGCGCGGTCGAACGCGGAGACGACGCGGGAGGATCGAAGCGATTGGTGCAGGTCGATCACCTCGTCCACGTTCTCCCGCCTCAGAAAAGCGATCAGATCGCCGAGGCCGCCGCGAATGCCGAGCGGCGCCGGCTTGGCGGGATCGCCGCTCCCGTCCTCCAGCATGTAGAAGCGGTCGACGTCCGGATGGCCGCGGAGGGCCGCGGCGTGCCGCTCCTTGGTGAGGAAGAGGACGCGGCGTCCCGGCACGGCCCGGCGCAGGTACGTCGGCACGTGCGCCGCCAAGAGGACGTCGCCCAGCGAGGAAAAGCGAACGACCAGCGCCGATCCGCTCGCCATGCCTCAGCTGGCCCGGTCACGAGCCGGGACGTCGGCCTCCGCGAGGCGAAACTGAAGGCGGTGGAGCTTCTGGTAGAGCCCGGGCGATTGGACCAGCTCGGCGTGGGTGCCGGTCTGGACGATCCGTCCCTGGTCCAAGACCAGGATCCGATTCGCGCGCTGGATGGTCGAGAGCCGGTGCGCGATCACGAAGACCGTGCGGCCCGTGAAGAGCGCCTCCAGCGCCTCCTGCACGAGGAGTTCCGATTCGGAATCCAGATTCGAGGTCGCCTCGTCCAGCAGGAGAAGGCGGGGATCCTTGAAGATCGCGCGCGCGATCGCGACCCGCTGACGCTCGCCGCCCGAGAGGCGGACGCCGCGGTCCCCGATCTTCGTCTGATACCCCTCGGGCATGTCGCTCACGAAGCGTTCCGCGTTGGCCGCGCGCGCCGCTCGCTCCACCGCCTCGACCGTCGCGTCCTCCGCGCCGTAGGCGATGTTGTGCCACACCGTATCGTTGAAGAGGATCGGCTCCTGCGTCACGACGCCGAGCTGCCCGCGGAAGGACGCGAGGTCGTAGTCGCGGAGATCCACGCCGTCGAGCAGGATCCGCCCCTCGGTCGGATCGTAGAATCGGGCGACCAGATCGACCAGCGTCGACTTCCCCGCCCCGCTCGGGCCCACCAGCGCCACGACCTCGCCGGCCTTCACGCTGAAGGACACGTCGCGGAGCACGTCCGGCCCGTTCCCGTACCGGAAGGCGACCCCCTCGAACTCGATCCCGGTGCGAATGCCCGCCGCCGTGCGCGCGCCCGGGCGGCTGGTCACGGTCGGCTCGGTGTCGAGAATGCGGAAAATCCGATCGGCGGCGGCGAGGCCCTCCTGGATCGTGGCGTTCACGTTCGACAGCGACTTGAGCGGGGCCATCGACTGGAGCATCGCGAAGAGGAAGATGAAGAATTGCTGGGGCTCGATGGCCTGCTTCACGAGGATCTCCCGCCCGCCGTACCAGAGCACCGCGACCGCCGCGAGGACGCCCAGGTACTCGGAGAGCGGGCCGGCGAGCGCGCCCAGCCGCCGTTGCTTCACGAACGACCGGAAGTACTCCTGCGCGGCGCGCTCGAACTTTCGCTGCTCGAAGCGCTCCATGGCGAACGCCTTCACCACGCGGATGCCGGAGAGGGTCTCCTGCAAGATGACGTTCAGGTCCGCCATCCGCTCCTGCGTGATGCCGCTCCGCCGGCGCAGCTTCCGCCCCAGCCAGACGATGAAGAGCACCGAGGGCGGAATGACCAGGAGCGACACGAACGCCAGGCGCCACGACGTCCAGAAAATCCAGAAGAGGCAGACGGCGAGCAGCAGGGTCGACTTGATCAGGTTGCTGAATCCGGCCGCGAGCGCGCCCCGAACCAGGGCGATGTCGTTGGTGAGCCGGGATTGGAGCGCCCCGGCGCGTCTCGAATGGAAGAACGAAAGCGAGAGCTGGTGGAGGTGTGCGTAGACCTCGTTTCTAAGATCTCGGATCACCGCCTGCTCCACCCAGACGGTGAGCACGTTCTGCATGTAGTCGACGACGTTCTTCAGGAGGAAGATCACGAGGAGCGCCAGGCTGATGCGCGTGAGCGAGCGGGTCGGCTCTCCCGTCAGGAAGAAGTGCTCGAACCACGTCCGAAGCCGGTCCTTCCACGCGTTGACCCGCGGCGCGAGGGGGACCGGGATCGACGCGGCGGCGCCGATCGTCGCGGCCGACGCGGACGCCGGGGCGCCCCCGCCCGAGGAATCGGGCGCCGCCGCGCTCGTCGTGTGTTGGCGCGGCGTGATCAACACCTTGATGAAGGGCGAGATCATGCCGATGGAGGCGCCGCTCAGGATCGCGAACGCCACCATGAGGCACGCCGTCAGCACCAGGCGGCCCCGGTAGGGCTTCAGGTAATAGAGCAGTCGGAGCGAGGCGCTCCGCTCGGGGGGCTTGGCTTTTGGCACGGCGCGCCCTAGGACCGCGGGGCCCGTTTGTGGGCGAACTGCTCGAGCCAGTCGAAATTGCGAACGAAGGCGTCCGTGAAATCGAATCCGCGGGAAAAGTCGCTCAGGCGGTCGGAATCGGTCTTGCTCAGGATGCCCTCTGTCACGAGGTGGAAGACGATGTGGCCGAAGTCGTCGGTGGTCTTCACGCCCCACTCCTCGAAGACCGTCTTCGCCATGAACCCGAAGCGACCGAGGGCGAGGTCGCGGATTCCCTCCAGGACCTCCCGGCCCGTCACGTGCCGCAGCTCGCGCGTGGCCAGGTAGTTTCGATCGGCGGTGAACTTGACGGCGTCGAACGTGAAGCGGTAGGCCTGCGCCCGGTAGCGCCCGTACTTCTGAGCCACATCCAGCATCCGCGTATCGAGGTCGGGCATCATGTCAGCGCACGTCCCGCCGGTGGAGCACCGTGTCCTTGCCGTGGCGACGGTCGTCGCGGCGCGGGTGGTCGACGTTGTAGTGGAGCCCCCGGCTCTCCCTCCGGCGCCGAGCGCACGCGACGATCAGGTCGGCGACGAGCCCGATGTTTCGGAGTTCCACCAAGTCGGCGTCGAGCCGGTAGCGCCGGTAGTCCCCTTCGGTCTGGTCGCGCAGCACCCCGACCATGGCCGCGGCCCTGGCGAGGCGCTCGTCGCTCCGGACGATGCCCATATAGTCCCACATGACCCTGCGAATGGCATCCCAATTGTGGTCGAAGATGACCTGCTCCTTGGGCTGGACCGCGCCCTCGAGCCTCCACGGCTTCAGCCGGGGGATGGGGCTCGCGCGGCCGTCGGTCACCTGGCGGAGGAGCGCCCTCCCGGCGCGGCGCGAGAAGACCAGCGCCTCGAGAAGCGAGTTGGACGCGAGCCGATTGGCGCCGTGGACACCGGTGCACGCCACCTCGCCGCACGCGTAGAGCCCGGGAATGCCGGCGCGGCCCTCCAGGTCGGTCATCACGCCGCCGCACATGTAGTGCGCGGCCGGCACGACGGGGATGGGCTCCTTCGCGGGATCGAACCCGTACGCCTTGAGACGCCGGGTGATGTGCGGGAAGCGCCGGTCGAGGAGCTTGGCGCCGAGCCGGGTCATGTCGAGGAACACCGACTTGTCGCCGCGACGCTTCATCTCGAAATCGATCGCGCGCGCCACCACGTCGCGCGGCGCCAGCTCGCGAAGCCGATGGTGCCGGTGCATGAAGGTCGCGCCGTCGGCGGTCAGGAGCTTCGCTCCCTCGCCGCGGACGGCTTCGGAGATCAGGAACGACTTCGCCTCCGGGTGGAAGAGGCAGGTCGGATGGAACTGCATGAACTCGAGATTGCCGATCGGAGCGCCCGCGCGGAAGGCGGCGGCGAGCCCGTCTCCGGTCGCGATGTCCGGATTCGTCGTGTAGAGGTAGACCTTGCCCGTGCCACCCGTCGCGAGCACCGTGGCCCGCGCGGCCGCGGCCCGGATCTCGCCGCTCGCGCGGTCGAGGAGGTAGGCGCCCCAGACCCGGTCGCGCTCCGGCGCCCGGCGTCGTCCCGTGCCCAGCTTCGACTCGAGGATCAGGTCGACGGCGACGTGGTTCTCGAGCAGTTGAATCTTCGGATGGGCGCGGACCTGGGCCAGGAGCACCCGCTCGATCTCGTGGCCGGTCCGATCCTTCGCGTGGACGATCCGCCGCCGCGAGTGGCCCCCTTCGCGCCCCAGCGACAGTCGCTTCGGCTCGCCCGGCTCGCGCGAGAAGCGAACCCCCATCGAGACGAGGCGGAGGATTTCCCCGGGCCCCTCCTCGACCAGAACCCGCACCGATTCCGGATCGCAGAGTCCGTCCCCGGCCGTCAGCGTGTCGCGCTCGTGGAGCGAGATGCGGTCGTCCTCGCCGAGCACCGCGGCCACCCCGCCCTGCGCGTAATTGGTGTTCGATTCCTGCGCGTCCACCTTCGTGACGACGAGGACCCGCGCCGATTGCGCGGCGTGGAGCGCCACCGAGAGCCCGGCGATCCCGGTACCCACGACCAGCACTTCCGCCTCGAGTTCGTTCCGAGCGCGCACGGTTCTCCTCCCCTTCGTCCGATCGCTCAGCATACACCGGCCGCCGCCCGCCGCAGGCGCTCGAGGACCTGGGAGACGGGATCGAGCGGCGCGACGTCGACCCGGAGCACGCGCACCGGCAGGACGGGCGAGGCGGGAATCGCCCAGCGGTGCTCGTCCTTCTCGGTGACGAGCGCGACGGCGGCGCCGCGGGCCCGCAGTCGTTCGAGCGCCGCCCGAAGGCGGTCGGGCGGCACGACCGCGTGATCCGGGAACGCTTCGTGCGCCGCGACCGGAATGCCCACCGCCCGCGCGAAGCGCTCGACCCTCGCGGGCGAGCCGATCCCGGTCAGGAGGCCGGCCGCCCCTCCGCCCGATCCCCAGGGCGAGACCCGCGCGTCGCCGATCTCCGAGACGCCGCGAAGCACTCGGCGAAAGCGCAGCGTCGCCGCGTGCGGCGCGTGTCGGGCGACCAGCGCCCTCGTCGAATCCGAAACCCCTTCGTTCTCGTCCTCGAGAAGGAGGGCGATCACCGTGGCGTCCGCGAGGGTGCGGGCCGGCCGCCGGAGCGGTCCCGCCGGCAGCGGCCATCCGTTCCCGCAGGGGTGGCGGGGATCGAGCGTCACCCAGAGCTCGTCCCAGGCGAGGCGGCACTGCTCCCATCCGTCGTCGAGGACGGCGACCGACGCCCCGTATCCGCGTTCCGCCGCGGCCGCCGCGCGGGCCCGGTCGCGATCGACGAGGACCGCCACCGAGCGAGGGAGCGCCGCCCGGTGCGCCAGCGCCTCGTCTCCGTAACGCGCCGCCGCGGCCGCCAAGGGGTATCCAGAGAGATCCGGGACCGCGGACGGCTCACCCGGCGGAGCGCTCGCGCCGTGGCCGCGAAGGAGGAGCGCGCTCCGCCCGCCCGCGCTCGCGGCCTCCCGCGCGAGCCACCGCGCGATGCTCGACTTCCCCGTCCCTCCGACGGTCAGGTTCCCCACCGCCACCACGTGAATGCCGCGGGCCGCGGCGCGTTCGCGCCGGGCGCCGCGCCGGGCCATCTCGGACGCGATCGCGTAGGCGCCCGCGAGCGGCAGGAGCGCGAGCGTCCACGGGACCGACCCGCGCTCGCCCGACCAGGACCGCTCGAGCGCTCCGACGAATCCGCGCGCGCTCACGGCGACAGGCCCCACGCCGCCAGCGCGTCGAGGGCGCGCCGGGCGGCGCCGCCGGCCCGCGACGCCGCGCGAATCGCGGCGGCCGAGCGGTCGCCGAATCGCCCGTCGCTCATCCACGCCGCCACGAGCGCGGCGGCGGCGGCATCGTCCGGCACAACCACGGCCGCGCCCTCCGCGGCGAGCGCGCCGATCGAGGCCGCGATCTCGCCGTGGTGCGGGCCAACGATCACCGGGCACCCTCGCGCGGCCGCCTCGAGCGCGTTGTGTCCGCCGAAGGGCGCGAACGTTCCGCCGATGATCGCCGCCTCGGCGAGGCTGTACGCCTCCGGCAGCTCTCCCCTCGTGGCGAGGAGACCGGCCCGATTCCCTTCGCGCGCGGAGGCCGCGGCGATCCAATCGGCGAGCGGCGTCCCTTCCCGCCCGCGCTCGTCCCGTTCCGAAAGCGTGAACCCGGCGCCGGCGAGCGTGCGGCGCGCCGCCTCGCGGCCCTCGTCGTGGCGCGGCGCCACCACCAGGAGTGGGCGGTCCGGGAGTCGAGCGAGGGATTCCGCCACGGAGCGGGCGGCTCCCTCTTCTCCCGGGCGGAGGCTACCGAAGAGAACGAGGCGCCGCCGGGGCGCCGGCGCGGCGTCTCCGGGAACCGACGCCTCGGCCTTCAGATCGCCGACGACCTGGATTCGATCGGACGGGATTCCGAGGTGCCGGAAGCGCGCGGCGTCCTCGTCGCTTCGCGGTAGGGCGTGGACCAGCTCGCCGAAGAAGCGCTCGCCCTCCACCCCGAGGGACCGGAGTCGCCTTACCGTGCGATCCGAGACGGTGGCGCTCACGAAGACCACGGCCACGCCCGCTCGCCTCGATTCCACGAGAAGATTAGGCCATATCTCCGTTTCGATTATGTCGATACGGAATGGGCTCAGTTGGTCGAGCAAGTCCCGGAGCACCCCCGGCAAATCGGCGGGTGCGTAGCGGGACGCCGCTATGTCGGGCATCTCGCGCCGCGCGCGATCGAGGCCGGCGCGCGTCCGCGTGGTGACGAAGAGCGGCGGCCGGACTCCCGACGCGACGAGCGCGCGCGCCCAATTCCGCGCGGCGCCGACCTCACCGAGCGACGCGCCGTGGATCCAGATGCTCCCGGCCGCGCGCGCCGCTTCCTCGCTCTCGCCGGTGAGCGCGCCGCGCCAGGCGCCGCCCGGTCGGCCCAGGAGCGCCAGGGCGGGCGCGGCGATTCCGGCCGCGCCCGTCAGGAACCGATACAAGGAGACGGCCCGCATCGTCAGGCGCCAGGCGCGCGGGGACGCGCCGCGGCGAATTCGATCAGGGCATCCGCCGCCCGCTCCGCCGAACCCGGCCCACCGAGCGTTTCGGAGAGGCACGCGAAGGCCGCCTTCTGCGCCTCCCGAACCGCCGGGTCCGCGACGAGCGGCGCGGCCGCCCGCGCGATCGCGGGACCGGTCGCGTCGCGCTGCACGCACTCCGGCGCGGGTGCGTCCCCGCCCCTCCATCCGCCGCCCGCTTGGACCAGGATGTTCGCGAGCCCGATGCTCGGCAGCCGCACGACGCGGCGCGCGATCTGATAATTGATCCAGCCGGTGCGGTAGACGATCACCAAGGGCGCCCCCAGAACCGCGGCCTCCAGCGTCGCGGTGCCCGAGGCCACGAGGGCGACGTCGGCCGCGCGGAGGAGCGGCTCGGCGGGCCCCCGATGATGGATCGGCCGGACGGTGCTCCAGAGCCGTGCCGCGTCTCCGCGACGCGCCTCGTCGTCGACCGGTCCCGCGTCGCTCACGGCGACCCGGGCGGGGCGGCCCCCCTCGTTCACGAGGCGCGCGGCGGCGTCCAGCATCGGGGTGAGGTGGCGCCGCACTTCCCCGCGGCGGCTGCCGGGGAGGATCGCGATGAGCGACTCCCGATCGCCCACGTCGAACGAGCGGCGCGCGGCGGCGCGGGACTCGGCGTCGGGACGCAGCGCCCCCGCGGGGTGCCCCACCCAACGGCAAGGCACCCGCTCGGACCGAAGCAACTCCTCCTCGAAACGGAAGAGAAGGAGCGTGAGGTCGACGTCCTCGCGAAGGCGCGCCACGCGCCCGCGCCCCCACGCCCAAATCTGGGGGCAGACGTAATAGACCACGCGACGGCCCGCACGATGCGCTTCGCGCGCCAAGCCGAGATTGAGTCCGGGGGAATCGATGGGGAGGAAAATCGCGTCGGGCGTCGCCGCGAGGAGCGCGCGGAGCGCCCGGCGCGTCCGCCGTATCTCGGGAAGATGCCGGAGGACCTCCGCGAAGCCCATCACCGCGACCGACTCCATCGGGGCGACGGCGCGAAGCCCGGCCGATCGAAGGGCGGGGCCGCCCAATCCGGATGCGTCGAACGACGCGCCGCGGGCGCGAAGCGCGTCCAGGAGCGCCGCGCCCAGTCGGTCTCCGGAGGGATCCCCGGCCGACAGGATGAGCGGCGGAAGCCTCAGACGGGGACGCCTAGAGCGGGCCGGCGATCCACCTGCCGCCGCACGGCGTCCGCCGCGTCGAGCGCCGCGAGCGCGGTCTCCGTCTCGCGCCAAGAGCGCTCGGGTTCGGCGCGAAGGCTGAGGAAGTGGCGGAGCTCGCTCTCCAGCGGATCCTCGCTCCCGACCGAAACCGGGAGCGGCCGGATCCGGGCCAGCCAGTGCTGATCCGCCGACCCGGGCGCCGCCGGCACCAGCTCGAACGCCTCGACGCTCCGATTCAGGCAGTCGATCGAGAGGTACTCACTCGCCTCGAAGAAGCGGATCTTCCGGACCTTGTCGCGCGAGATCCGGCTCGCGGTGAGATTCGCCACGCATCCGCTCTCGAAGGTGACGCGCGCGTTCGCGATGTCCACGTGCGAGGTCACGACCGGGACGCCGACCGCCTGGATGTCGGCGACGCGGGAGCCCGTGGCGAGGAGTGCCAGGTCGAGGTCGTGGATCATGAGGTCGAGGATCACGTCGACGTCGATGCCGCGGGGGACGGGTGGCGCCAAGCGGTGCGCCTCGATGAATCGCGGCGACTTGAGAAACGGGAGCGCGGCGCGGACGGCCGGGTTGAAGCGCTCGATCTGCCCGACGCAGAGCACGACGCCCCGCTCCCGGGCCAGCGCGAGCATCGCCTCGCCCTCGGCGGGCGTGACGGCGATCGGCTTCTCCACAAGGGTCGGGATGCCGCGATGGAGCGCGGCGCGGGTCACGTCGTGGTGCGCGGGCGTGGGGGCGGCGATCGAGAGCGCCTCCACGCGATCCAGCAGGGCGTCCAGGCTGTCGAAGACCGGGATTCCGAGTTCGGCC
>Ga0075434_100000573_pt1 | contig 28351 bp, 25 predicted proteins | sample RhiMethybrSRZTD3_FD_75298 | JGI IMG/M metagenome (GOLD analysis project Ga0075434, IMG submission 75298) | Populus rhizosphere microbial communities from Tennessee, USA - Rhizosphere MetaG P. TD hybrid SRZTD3 | ecosystem: Host-associated > Plants > Roots > Rhizosphere > Soil | place: USA... | reverse complement strand
GACTCGACGAGCAGCGCGTCCGCGAAATCCAGCGACGTGCGGAACCCGCCCGGCGCAACGCCCGACAGCACGTCGCTGATGTCGATGAACAGATAGAACGCGCCCGCCGGCTTGAGACACCGGAGCCGCGCATCGGCGCTCAGCCAGCTGCACAACAGGTCCCTGCGCTTGCGGTACTCGTCGAGCATCGCCGTGACCGGCGCCTGCGAACCAACGAGCGCCGCAACCGCGGCCTTCTGCGAGATCGACGCGACGTTCGACGTGGAGTGACTCTGAATCGCGCCGCACGCAGCGATCACCTGCGACGGTCCCATTGCCCAGCCGCAGCGCCAGCCGGTCATCGCGTATGCCTTCGACGCCGATCCGCACAGCACGGTCAGCTCGCGGCACTTCTTCGCGAGCACGCCGGGCAGGTTGTGCGGCACGGCGTCGTAAATCAACTTCTCGTAGCAGAGATCGACGACGATCCAGATGTTCTGACGCGCGGCGACGTCGGCGATGGCCCCGAGATCGGATTCCGAGATCAGCGCGCCGGTCGGATTGCAGGGCGAGTTGATGATGATGCCGCGCGTACGCGGCGTGATCAGATCGAGGATCGCGCGCGCGCGAATCGCGAAGCCGTCCTCTGCGTGCGTCCGCGCCAGAACCGGTGTCGCGTCGGCAAGCTTCACCTGTTCGGTCAGCGTCGGCCAGTACGGCGCATGCGTGATGACCTCGTCGCCGGGACCGAAGAGCGACAGCGCGGCGTTGTACAGCGCCTGCTTGCCGCCGGCGGTGACGATGACTTCCGATTCCTTGTACTCGACGCCGTAGTCGGTGCGATACCGATCGCAGATCGCGCGCTTCAGTTCGGCGATGCCGGCGGCCGGCGTGTACCTCGTGAAGTTCTGATCGAGCGCCGTGTGCGCTGCCGCTTTCACCGGGTCGGGCGTCGGAAAATCGGGCTCGCCCGCGCCGAAGTCGATGACCTCGACGCCTTCGCGCCGCAGCCGATCCACCGTGGCCGTCACCTTCATCGTCGGCGATCCCGAAATCCGCGTGGTGCGATCCGCCAGCCTCGTCGTCATCTTCACGCTCCCTTGGTCGCGAGCTGTTTCTCGCGCAGCCGCGCTTCGACGAGCTCCGGCACGAGGCCGTGCACACGCCCGCCGAGAGAAAACACTTCCTTGATCAGCCGCGAGCTGATGTAGGTGTACTGCTCCGCCGGCATCATGAACACCGTATCGATCTTCGGACTGAGCCGCTGGTTCATGAGCGCCATCTGGAACTCGAACTCGAAATCGGACACGGCCCGAAGTCCGCGCACGATGACCTGCGCCTTGCGCCGTTCGACGTAGTCGACGAGCAGGCCGTCGAACGTGTCGACCTCGACGTTCGGGTGATCGGCGAACACCGCGCGCGTAATCTCCACGCGCTCGTCCATCGAGAAGAGCGGCGCTTTTTCGGCGTTCACCAGAATCGCGACGACGATGCGATCGAAGAGCCGCGCGCCGCGCAGGATGATGTCGACGTGCCCGTTGGTCAGCGGATCGAACGACCCCGGATAAACGGCTAATGTGGACAACGTGTCGCTCACAGCCGTCAGCTGTTGGCTGCTCTATTCATAAAACGAGAGCACGCTGTCTCCGGATGGCACCAGCCGCGATCGTGACAGGCGTCCGGCCGTTTCCGGCGCGGGCTGCCGTTTCGCGTGCTCGAGCACCACGAGGCCGCCGTTCGCGAGCCGATCGCCGGCCGCGGCGACCACCGCCGTCGTGACGCCCGCCGGCTGATCGTACGGCGGGTCGAACAGCACGATGTCGAACGATGATGGCGGCAAATCCGCGAGCGCGCGATCGACGCTCGCGCGGATAATAACATAGCGGTCGCCGATGCCGCAGTGCGCAAGGTTCTCGGCGATGAGCGCCTGCGCGCGCCGGTCGCGCTCGACGAATGTGACGTGCGCCGCGCCGCGGCTGAGCGCCTCGATTCCGAGCGCGCCGGTGCCCGCGTATCCGTCGAGCACGCGCGCACCGTCGATCCGCCGCGCGAGGATGTTGAACAACGTCTCGCGCAGCTTGTCCGACGTCGGCCGCAGTCCTTCCCACGTCGGCGCCTTGAGACGACGGCCTTTCAGCGATCCCGCGATGACGCGCATACGACGGATTTTGCAGCGCGAGCCTTTCAGGCGAGCGACGGCCTGAGGCGACGGCTGCTACGGCTGCCTGAAAGACTCTACGGCTCGCCTGAAAGGCTCGCCCTACACGCGATTGGGATCTGCTCGACCCACCCGACCTACCTGACCCACCCGACCTACCCGACCTACCCGACTTCGATCAACTTGAACCGCTGCTCCCAGCTCGAAAGGAGCTTCTCGATCGCGTTCGGCGCCGGCGCGCTCGTGCCGAACCATCGGATTGCTTCGCGCTGCGCCAGGTCGAGCAGCTCGTGATCCCGGACGAGATCGATCATGCGAAACGTCGGCAGGCCGGCCTGGCGCGTGCCGAAGAAATCTCCCGGCCCCCGCAGGATCAGGTCGCGCTCGGCGATCTCGAAGCCGTCCGTCGTTTCGGTCATCGCTTTCAGCCGATCGCGCGCGTCGTCGGACAGCGGCGCCTGATACAGCAGAAAGCAGAACGACTGGTGATTCGCGCGCCCGACGCGGCCGCGCAACTGATGAAGCTGCGACAGCCCGAAGCGCTCGCTGTGCTCGACGATCATCACGCTCGCGTTCGGCACATCGATGCCGACTTCGACAACGGTCGTCGACACGAGGACGTGCAGCTCGCGCGACGCGAACGCTTTCATCACGCGATCCTTGCCGTCCGCCTTCATGCGTCCGTGCAGCAAGCCGACGCGATACTGCGGAAAGATCTCCGCGGCGAGGTGATCGGCCATTTCGGTCGCCGCTTTCAGATCGACCTTCGCCGATTCCTCGACGAGCGGATAGATGACGTACGCCTGCCGCCCCGCATCCAGCTGACCGCGCACGAACTCGTACACTTCGTCGCGCCGCGATTCCGGTTTCGCAAGCGTCTTGATCGGCAGCCGGCCGGGCGGCGTATCGCGGATGACCGACACATCGAGATCCCCGTACAGCGTCAACGCGAGCGTTCTCGGAATGGGCGTGGCCGTCATCACCAGAACGTCCGGGTGCAGCCCTTTCAAGCGAAGCGTGGCGCGCTGCAGGACGCCGAATCGATGCTGCTCGTCGATGACGACGAGCCCGAGCTGCTTGAAGCGCACGTCGCCCTGCACCAGCGCGTGGGTGCCGACGACGAGATGCACGGCGCCCGATTCGACTTCGGCAAGCTGTTCACGCCGCGCGGCGGACGCGATCGATCCCGTCAGCAGCGCGACGCGGAAGCGCGAGGCCTGCAGCAGCCGCGAGATGTTCAGGAAGTGCTGCTCGGCGAGGATCTCGGTCGGCGCCATGAACGCCACCTGCACGCCGTTTTCCATCGCGACGAGCGCCGCGAGCAATGCGACGATCGTCTTGCCCGCGCCGACGTCCCCCTGCAGCAACCGGTTCATCGGATGCGGACGCTGCAGATCCTCGACGATTTCCTTGAGCGCCTGCTTCTGTCCGCTCGTCAGCCTGAACGGCAGCACGCGGCGCGCCGACTCGCGGACGCGATCGTCGACGTGGATCGCAACGGGCTTCTGCTCGGTCGCCGCGAAGCGGCGGCGTGCGATAACTCCGAGCTGAAACAGGAACGCTTCTTCGAAAATGAGGCGGCGCTGCGCCGGCGTCGCGAAGCGGTTCAGAAGATCGATCGAGACGTCCTCCGGCGGGAAGTGCGTCGCGACGAGCGCCGCATATCGCGCCGGCAGTCCGAGCCGCAGCCGCACGTCGTCCGGCAATTGATCCGGGATGTCGGCCGGCAGCCGCTGCAGCGCGTCGTAGACGAGACGCCGCTGCATTTTCGGAGTGACCGCGCCCGCCTTCTCGTAGACCGGCACAATCCGTCCCGTATGTACCGTCTCCGCATCGTCGTCTTCGAGAATTTCGTACTGCGGGTTGGTCAGCTGCAGGCTTGCCGATCCGCGCATCTCGACCGTGCCGTACAACACGACGTGTTGACCGCGCATAAGGATGTCGCGGAGGAACGGCTGGTTGAGCCAGACCGCGCGAAGCGTTCCGCTGTCGTCCTGGATCGCGGCTTCGAAAATCTTGAAGCCGGGCCGCCGCGTCGAGCGCAGCCCGGCGCTCAGAATGCGGCCGCTGATCGATGCCGGCTGACCGGGTTTGAGCGATGCGATCGGCTGGAGGTGGCTGCGATCTTCGTAGCGAAGTGGAAACCTGTAAAGGAGATCCTCGACCGTGAGGAGACCGACCTTCTCGAGGTCGGCCGCGCGGCGAGGCCCGACGCCCTTCAGGAACTGCAAAGGCGTCGCGAGCGCCTCCTGCGCGTTCATTGAACGATTATGGCTTGCCCTCGTTCGACCTGGATCTCCCGGATCCGTGCAGGCAGTGCAAACGGATCGTCGAGGTTGATGCCGGACGGATTCTCGGCGGTGCGCGAGTAGTACGTGACGATTTCCTGCAGCAGAACCTTCGGCACCGGCACGCCGCCGACGCTTGCCGATTCGAGCGCGAACCGGCCGACGCCCTTCGTGGTGGTGAGCGTTCCGGTCGCGACGACCGGCAGCCGGCCGGTCAGATAGTTCGTCGGATCGAACCAGCTCTGGGTGGCCTTCGCGCGGCGAACCGCGTCGAGGTCCACGACGGCGCGCCCGGACAGCCGTCCGGTGCCGAGAATGGTGACCGCCGGCTCGACGACCCCGGCCGGCAGCTGCTGCGGCGCCTCGTAAACGAGGTACGCGTTCACTTCATTCTGGGTGACCGTCGTCCGCAGCCCCTGCTTCGCCGGCCGATCGGCCTGGGCCTGGATCGTCGCCACCTTCTGCTTGAGCACGTCAGCGTCACGCTTGGACGCGCGCGCGTCCGCGGCAGGCGGAGCCGTAACGGCGGCGAGAAGCAGCAGCGTTACCCAGGACTTCACGTTACGTATTTTACTTCTGATTCTTTTGATTCTTTGGGCGGTTCGCCTGCCGCGCTCGGGTGACGAGCTCGAGCTTGCGGCGCTCCATCAGCTCCTCGAAGACACGGAATTTCGCCTGCTGCGTCACGTTGAGGACCTGGTCGATGGCTTCGTACGCCTTCTTCGCGTCGGCGATCGCACGGGCATCGTGGTCCTGCAGCTCCTTCATTCGTTCCTTCAGCTGCGCTTCGTCCGGTTTGGCGGCAATAACCAGCCGCCGCAAGTCGCCGACGATGCGCGCGCGCTCCTGGAGGGACTTCCGGCGAGTCTCCTGGAGTCCTTTGTAGCGCGTCAGGAACTGCGAGAAGTGAGCGTCATCGATCTTGAGCTGCTCCTGCGCCTGCATGAGCGCGTATGCATCGAACATCCGCTGGACGTCGCCCGGCGACACGCCGGCATCGGGATTCGGTATTTTTGCGCCCCGCCCTTCGCGACCTTGCGCCCCTGCTGACGCGGCCGGGATCGAAATCGTCAGCACCAGCGCGACCAGCGCGAACATTTTCATCAAATCACCCCGAGTTCGTGCTGCAGAAGGCGCCGCAGCTCGCGTAATTCGTCAATGTTGAGATGCGTGACGGCGTGTTCGGCGGTGCCGTCCGGCGTCATGCCCGCGTCGAACGCGGCATCCAGATCGATTGCCGCCGCGAGATCTCCCACGAGCGACAGCGAGGCATCGTCTGTCGGCGACGGGTCGGTCAACGGCTCGGACGTCGGCTCTGCCGACGCGTCGATGCTTCTCACCGCTACCTTATCGGCCGGTCGGACTGCCTTCGGCAGCGCCGGTTGACGCAGGGACATGATGATTCCGACGGCGACCGCTGCGGTGATCGCGGCCGGGACGAATATCCGTAACCAGCGAACAGATTTGGGTTTGCGGCTGCGCTCCTCAGCGATCGCCTCTGAAACACGCGCGGAAAAATGATCCCAGAAAAGCGGCGACGGCTCGGGAACGCCGACGTCGACCGCGATCCGCAGCGTCGCGCGCAGCTCCGAGATCCGCGCGCGACACTCGGCACACGCCGCCAGATGCGGCGCGTTGCTCTCGGCGCGTTCACCTTCCGCGAGATCGATCAGTTCTTCGGCCGTCAGATGCGTCACGTCACCGCTCCCGGGGCTCCTGCAGCAGCTTCTTCAGATTGCCGAGCGCGTGGAACAGGTTCGCCTTGGCCGCACCGACCGACGTTCCGAGTGCGTCGGCGATCTCCTGGTGGGACATGTCCTGATACAGACGCATGATCAATGTGGCGCGCTGCTTCGGCGGCAGCTGCGCGATGGCCGCGCGGACGCGCGCCGCCTGCTCGGCGCGAACGAGGCGATCGGACGGCGATTCGGCGCGCTGATCGACGAACTGGTGAGCATCGATCGGCTCGTGCGGCGGCACTTTCGTGCCGACGCGGTTCAGCGACACGTTCACGGCAATTCGATGGAGCCACGTACCGAGCGACGACTGTCCGCGGAAGTTGCGGAGCGCGCGATACGCACGGACGAACACGTCCTGCGCGAGATCGCTTGCGTCCTCGTGGTTGCCGACGAACCGGTAACACAGTTGATACACCGCGCGACGATGCCGTTCGACGATGAGATCGAACGCGCCCGGCCGGCCGCCGACACTCGCTTCGATGAGCGCGGCCTCGTCGAGCTCGGACAGCCCGGCCTCTGGCACCTCGTCTGCGTTAGACCGGCGCTGATCCTCCATCGTTACAAAGACCTCGTCTATATCTTGACCTTCGCCTTCCTTTTGCGTATAGTCGGATCATGCTGCCATTGACCAAGCGTCAGCGCGAAATCCTCGACTATCTCAACGAGTTCATCGCGCAGCACGGCTACGCGCCAAGCCTCGAGGAAATCGGCCGCCGGTTCGGGCTGTCTTCACTGGCGACCGTCCACAAGCACCTCACGAATCTCCAGGAGAAAGGCTTCATCAAGCGCGCGTGGAACCGCAGCCGCTCGGTAGAGATGGTCCCCACTCGAACCGGCGGACGGGCCGTCGAGCTCCCGCTGCTCGGTTACGTCGCGGCGGGCATGCCCATCGAGGCGGTCGCGTCCAACGAAACCATCGCCGTGCCCGAAGATCTTGTCGGCAAGCGGGACACCTACGTCCTGCGCGTGCGCGGGGATTCGATGATCGACGAGCAGATTCGCGACGGCGACTTCGTCGTCGTCGAGGACAGGAAATCCGCGGACAACGGGGAGATGGTCATCGCGCTGCTGCGCGGCTCCGACGTCACGCTCAAGAAGTTCTATCGCGATCCCGGCGGCAAAATCCGCCTCCAGCCGGCGAATGCCGCCATGCAACCGATCTTCGTCGATCCGGACCAGGTCCAGATCCAGGGCGTGGTCGTCGGCGTCATGCGAAAGTATTAATCGCGTTTACACTTGGGCATGGCCGACCAGGCACAGCCCAAGCAGATTAACTTCACGATCGTGCCCGATGACGATTCATCGACGGCGCGAACTTACTCGAACTTCTGTTCGATCGCCCACACGCCGTTCGACTTCACGCTCACCTTCTGCGAGGTGATGCCGCTGTCGGACAAGGAAATCAAGGAAGCCGAAGCCGAGCACGTCGTCCGCGCGCCGGTACGCACCAAGATCGTCGTCCCGGTACAGTTCGTGCCGAACCTGATCGCGGCGCTGCAGGAGCACTGGCGCGTGTTCACCGAGTCCTACAGCAACGTGGGATGGAACAAGCCGGGACCGGTCCATTGACGCGAGTCGCCGCCGTTGGCTGATCGTCACCGATGAAGACGCCGCGCGACACTCGCCGCATTCTCGACAAGCTCGAGACGCAGCATCCCGACGCCGACACGGAACTGCACTACACCAACGCGTTCGAGCTGCTGGTCGCGACGATTCTCTCCGCGCAGTCGACCGACGTGAGGGTCAATCTCGTCACGCCGGCGCTGTTCAAACGTTTCCCGAACGCGCGGGCCCTCGCGAAGGCGACGCCTCGAGAGCTCGAGCCGATGATCCTTTCGACCGGGTTCTTCCGCGCGAAGACCAGGTCGCTGCTCGGCATGGCCCAGGCGCTCGTCGAGCGGCACGGCGGCGAAGTGCCGGCGGAGATGGACAAGCTCGTCGAACTTCCTGGCGTCGGACGCAAGACGGCGAACGTCGTGCTCGGTCACGCGCTCGGCGTGCCGGGGCTTCCTGTCGATCGGCACGTGCTGCGGGTCGCGAACCGCATCGGGATCGCCGAGTCCGACGATCCCGAAGTCGTGGAACAGCAACTGTGCGCCGCACTGCCCCGCGATCGATGGACGCGAACGTCGGACACGCTCATTCTTCACGGACGCCGCATCTGCAGGCCGAAGCCGCTGTGCGATCAGTGCGTGGTTCGCGACGACTGCGACTACTTCCGGCTCGTCATATCCCGCGCGCGTGACCGCAAAGCGCCGAAGATCAAGAAGAAGCATGACTCGGGCCGCATTCGAGCGGTGCGTCGCTGACGCGCTGGCGTCAATTCCCCGACGGTTTCGCGATGCCATGCAGAACATGGCCATCGTCGTCGAGGACGAGCCGTCTCCGGATCTTCTCGCCGATATGGAGATCGAGCCGCCCGATACGTTGCTCGGCCTCTACACCGGGACGCCGCTGACCGAGCGATCCTGGGGCTTCGGCAACTCGCTTCCCGATCGCATTCTCATTTTTCAGGGACCGCACGAGCGCGAGTCGGACGACGATGACGATCTGGTCGTCGCGATCGGCGAAACGCTCATTCACGAGATCGGCCACTATTTCGGGCTGAGCGAAGAAGAGATTGAGGAGATCGAAGAGAAGTACTGGCGCGCCGAAGGGGATGCGGATTAATCCCGCCTTTCCGCTGCACCGTCCGAGAAAACGATTTGGACAACATTTCCTCGAGCCGGCCTGGGTCGAGAAGCTGGTCGCCGCGATTAATCCGCAGCCGCACGAAACGTTCATCGAGATTGGTCCGGGGCGCGGCGCGCTGACGCGTCCGCTGGCGGCGCGAGCCAAGGCGGTGATGGCGTTCGAGATCGATCGTGATCTTGCGGCGGAATTGCGCGAGACCGCGCCGGGCAACGTCACGGTCGTAGAAGGAGACTTTCTCGAGACCGCGTCGCGGCTGCTGGCTGACGAGTCGCGCCGCGGCCCGGCCGGCACCCTCCGCGCAGCAGGCAATCTCCCCTACAACGTCGCCTCGCCCATGATGTTCACGCTTGCGGACTTGTCCAGACGGGGGGTTGCACTGGCCGACGCCACGCTGATGCTCCAGCGCGAAGTCGCCGATCGGCTGACCGCGCCGCCGGGCTCGCGCGACTACGGCGTCCTGTCGGTGCTGATCGGTCATCGCGCGGGGGTCAGTCGCGTTCTGACGCTGCCGTCCGGCGCGTTCCGCCCTGCCCCGAAGGTCCAGTCAGCGGTGGTGCGGCTTCGGTTCCACGATCCGGATCCTCCGGTCGCTGACGAGGATCTGTTCGCGGACATCGTCCAGGCCGTGTTCACGCGGCGGCGAAAAACCCTGGCCAATGCTCTCCTGGCCTACGCAGGTCCGGCGCGGGGACGGGATCGGGACGGGGTCGTGCCGGGGCGAGGACGGGGTGGTGACGCGGTCGTGCCGGGGTGGGGACGGGATCGTGACGGGATCTTGACAGGCACCATCCGCGCCGCACTCGTGGCGGCCGGAATCGATGGGCGGCGGCGGCCCGAGACGCTCGCCATTGCGGAATTCGCGCGGCTGGCGGATGCTTACCGCGCCGTGACGTCATGAGCTGTGCTATTATTTCGCCGTAAGTCGTTCATCCCGCCTCAGTTACTTCAGGCGCGCCCAGCAGCCTGACCGAGCCGCCATCGCGGCTCCCATCGACGCGGTTTCCGCTCCGCTCGGAGTGTGTCCGCCGGTGGCGTCGGTTCCGAGTCAGCATGCTCGAAGTCGTTCCACTCGGCGGACTTGGCGAGTTCGGGATGAACATGCTCGCCCTCACGTGGGGCGAGACGACCATCGTGATCGACGCCGGCGTGATGTTTCCGGATCCCGAGTTGCTCGGTGTCGATCGGATCATTCCGGACCTGACCTACCTGCAGCAGAAAGGCCGCGCGGCCGCGCTCGTGCTGACGCACGGCCATGAGGATCACATCGGCGGCGTGCCGCACGTGGCCCCGTTCGTCGACGGCCCGATCTACGGCACGCCGCTGACGCTCGCGCTGGTCGAGCCCAAGCTCCAGGAACACGACATGGCCGGCGCGCACCCGCTCGTCGCGGTGCGTCCGCGCGAGCGCGTCGCCATCGGCCCGTTCAGCGTCGAGTTCATTCGCGTCACGCACAGCATGCCGGACTGCGTGGCGCTCGCCATCCACACGCCGGCCGGCACGATCGTCCACACCGGCGATTTCAAGATCGATCAGACGCCGATCGACGGCGAGCACTTCGACGTGCACCGCTTCGCACAGCTCGGATCCGAGGGCGTCCTGGCGATGTTCGCCGACAGCACGAACATCGATCGGCGCGGCTTCACCGGATCGGAGGTCGAGGTCGTCGAGGCGTTCGAGGAGATCTTTTCGAGCGCGACCGGCAAGGTGATCGTCGCGGCGTTCGCGTCGAGCATCTACCGGATGCAGATTCTCGTCGACCTTGCCGCGCAGTTCGATCGCAAGGTGGCGTTCGTCGGGCGCGGCATGATTCAGAACTCCGAGATCGCGCAGCGCCTCGGTTACCTTCGCATCCCTGCGGGCGTGCAGATTCGCGACTCCGACGTGTCCAACTACCCCGCTCAGGACGTACTCTGCCTCAGCACCGGATCGCAGGGCGAGCCGATGTCAGCGCTGTCGCGGATCGCCATCGACGATCATCGGTTCGTGAAAGTCGCCGAGGACGACACGGTCGTCATCTCCGCACGCGCGATCCCCGGCAACGAAAAAGCGATCGGCCGCGTGATCAACCATCTGGCGCGGCGCGGCGCGGACGTCATTCACGAAGGGATCAAGCACGTGCACGTCTCGGGTCACGGGAGCGAGGAGGAGCTGAAGCTGATGCTTTCGCTCGTGCGTCCGCGCTACTTCATCCCGATTCACGGCGAGTACCGTCAGCTGTCGCAGCATGCGCGCGTCGCGAAGCGAGTGTTCGCGGGACGGGATCCCAGACCCGAGATCCTGCTCGCCGAGAACGGCGACGTCCTCGTGTTCGACAACGACGGCGGGCGCATCGCCGGCAAGGCGCCGGTCGGCCGCATTCTGATCGACGACACGCGAACCGGCGAGGTCGGCGACGAGGTACTGCGCGATCGCCGTCATCTCGCCGAAGACGGTCTGGTCGTGCCCGTGGTCGCAATCAACAAGCAGACCGGTATGCTCGAGGGCGTCCCCGACGTCATCACGCGCGGCTTCGTGATGCAGGACGCGCAGACGCTCCTCGCCGACGCCGCCCGCGCGCTCGGCGACATCGTCGAACAGGCAAGCCTGGAAGAGCGAACCGATCAAGGGCTCATCAAGGAGAAGCTGCGCGTCGAGCTGCGCAGGTTCTTCCGCAAACGTTCGGGGCGTCGCCCATTCGTGCTCCCCGTCATCATGGAGATCTGACACGTGAGTGGATCGACCGTTTCGCGCCGCGTCAGCGAGTTCGTGGGCGTCGCGCTGTTTGCCGCGGCGCTCATCTGGATCATCTCGCTCGCCAGCTACGAACCGACCGACCCCGTGTGGTTCTTCAGCACGGGCGCCCACGGCGCGCCGGCCAACTTTGCGGGACGTGTCGGCGCGTTCCTCGCCGAGCTCTCCTTTCAGTTGTTCGGCTACGCGTCGTACTTCATCCCCGCGCTGCTCGTGGCCGTCGGCTGGAATTCGTTCTGGTGCCGCAAGGTCGACGCGGCCGGCACGAAGGCGACGGGGATGGTGCTGCTCGTCGGATGCATCAGCGCGTTTCTCGGTCTCGTGTTCGGCACGCTCACGGTATCCGGCAAACCGTTTCGCGCGGGCGGTTACGCGGGCGAGTTCTTCGCGGGCGAGCTGTCGGAGTACTTGAATCGCACCGGCTCGATGATTGTCATCCTGACGATGATCTTCCTGTCGATCATCATCTCGACGCAGTTCTCGTTCGGCCGGTTCTTCGCGGCCGTCTTCAGAGGCCTCGGCGCCAGCATGAAGCGCGGCCTCGAGGCCTTTTACGCCTGGCGTGAGGAGCGCCGCCGCGAGCAGCAGCGCCGCGAGGTGATCGCGAAGCACACGAAGAAAGGCACTCCCGCTGCGGTCACCGCGACTGCCGGCAAGCCGGCGATCGCGAAGCCGACGCCTGGCAAGTCCGATCCGGTGATTGACGACAAATCGTCGGCGCCGCCCGTTCGGCCGAAGCCCGCGCCCGCGCGCGACGACGACGAGGAGGACGATGAAGCGGCGCCGGTGAAAACGCCGCTGTGGGAGAGCGCGAAATCGTTTGCGCCGCCGAAGCCGCCGAAGGTGACGATGCCGTCGCCGCCGCTGCCGCTCGCCGATCCCGAATCGACGACGAAGGCGCCGGCGGAACGGCGGAAGGGCGACTACGCATTGCCCCCGCTCGCGCTGCTCGACGCCCCGAAGACCGAACGCAAGATCGACGAGCGCGAGCTGATGGAGAGCGCGCGGCTGCTCGAGGAGAAATGCCGCGAGTTCTCCGTCGAGGGATCGGTCGTGCAGATCCATCCCGGTCCCGTGGTGACGACGTTCGAGTTCAAGCCGAACGCCGGCGTGAAGTACTCGAAGATCATCAGCCTCGAAGACGATCTGTGTCTCGCAATGCAGGCCGAGTCGGTGCTGATCGATCGCATTCCCGGAAAATCGACGGTCGGCATCCAGATTCCCAATCGCAACCGGGAGGCGATCTCGCTGCGCGAGCTGCTCGAGTCCGACACATACCGCCGATCGACATCGAAGCTGACGCTCGCGCTCGGCAAGACAATCCACGGCGAACCGTTCGTCGCGGATCTGACGACCATGCCGCACCTGTTGATTGCGGGCTCGACCGGCGCGGGCAAATCGGTCGGCATCAACGGCATGCTCACGAGCATCCTCTACCGCGCGACGCCTGACGACGTGCGGATGATCATGATCGATCCCAAGCGGCTCGAGCTCGGGATGTACGACGACATTCCCCATCTGCTCACCCCGGTGGTCGTCGATCCGAAGCAGGCGGCCAACGCGCTGCGTTGGGCGGTGCACGAGATGGAAGAGCGGTACAAAACGCTCGCCGCCGAAGGCGTTCGCAACATCGAGCAATACAACCGCAATATTCAGCAGGCGATCGCCGACAAGCGCACGCCGCCGAACGGCGAACCGTTCAAGCCGCTCCCCTTCATCGTCGTCGTCATCGACGAGCTCGCCGATTTGATGATGGTCGCGAGCAACGAGGTCGAGGAATCGATCGCGCGGCTGGCGCAGATGGCGCGCGCCGTCGGCATCCACCTGATTCTCGCGACGCAGCGGCCGTCGGTCGACGTGATCACCGGTTTGATCAAAGCGAACCTGCCGTCGCGCATCTCGTTCCGCGTGTCGTCGAAGATCGATTCGCGCACGATCCTCGACGGCAACGGCGCCGAGCAGCTGCTCGGCAAGGGCGACATGCTCTTCCTGCCGCCGGCGACGTCGCGATACATCCGCCTGCACGGCCCGTACATCTCCGAGCAGGAGAGCGCGCGGCTGGCGAGCTACCTGCGCAAGCAGGGCAGACCGACCTACGACGAAACGATCACTGCCGAAGAGAAGACGGCGGCGGATGCAGTCGACATGGAGAAGGACGATCTCTACGACGAAGCGGCGCGCATCGTCGTCCAGAGCGGGCAGGCCTCGATTTCGTACCTGCAGCGCCGGCTGCGCATCGGGTTCAGCCGCGCGGCCCGCCTGGTGGACATGATGGAAATGGAAGGCCTCGTCTCGCCCGCCGCGGGCGGCAAGCCGCGCGAGGTACTGGTGGACAAGGCGTACTTCGATGAAGTCGACGCGCAATTGCGGTGACGCCATGAAAAACGCACTTCGTTGCGCTCTCTGCGCTCTCTGCGCCCTTTGTGTCCTTGGTGAACTTCGCGCCGAGGCCGCGACGCCGGCGCGAACCATGTACGCCAACGCGCTCTCGCGCGAGCAGGTCGTGCGCGAGTCGCTCGCCGAGCCCGACGCCTCGCCCACGCTGCTCGTCGAGATACGGTCGATCGTGCACGCGTACGAGCTGCTCGTGAAGCACTACCCTGCCAGCGGCTACAGCGACAACGCGCTGTGGCAAGCAGGACGGCTGGCGCTCGATGCGTTCGAAAAGTTCGGACATCAACGCGATCGTGAGATCGGTGTTCGATTGCTGCGGCAGCTGCAAGCGTCATACGTGACGAGCAAGCTGGCGCGCCACGTGCCGGAACAGCTCGCGCGTGTCCAGGGTCCTGCCGCCACGTCCGGGAATCTTCCCGCGCCGACGGTCCGGTCGCAGAGCGCGCCGGCGCAGGCAGTTCCCGCGCCAGGCGTTGCGACCACGAGCGCGCCACCGGCGAGCCTCCACAAATCGACGACGGACGCGCCGCGAACCGATCCGAAGATCGCGACGATCAGGGACATCCGCCGCGCGCTCCTGCCCGATGCCGTGCGCGTGACGATCGAGCTCGATTCCGAGGTGAGCTTCCACGACGAACGCATTCCCGATCCGACGCGGGTGTTCCTCGATCTGCCGATGACGCGTGCCGTCCCGGCGCTCGTCGATCGAACGCTGCGCTTCGACAACGATCTCGTCCGGCAGATCCGCATCGGCCGCCATCCGAACAACACGACGCGCGTGGTGCTCGATGGCGCCGGGATCAGCAGCTACAGCGTTTATCCGCTCTACGATCCGTTTCGTCTCGTCATCGATTGCGTGCGCGTAAAACCTGCGGCCGCGCCGGCTCCAGTCGCGAAGCCGCTGCTGCCGTCGCGGACGCTGGCGACAACGCTCGTCCGCCGTGCGCCTGGCGGATCGCCGCGCGCCTGGGCGCTGATTTCCGACGCATACGCAAGCGCCGCCGCAGCGCCACCGCCCTCGATAGAAGCGCTCCCGCCGAGGATTCCAGACCTCGCGCCGGTCGCGCCCGTCACGCCGCTCCCGCCGCCGGCGATCGCGCCGAACAAGATCGGCGGCGGATTCTCCATCGCCCGTCAGCTCGGTCTCGGCGTGTCGCGCATCGTCATCGACGCGGGCCACGGCGGCCACGATCCCGGCGCCAAGGGCAAGGGCGTCACTGAGGCCGAGCTCGTGCTCGACGTCGCGCTTCGTGTCGAGAAGCTGCTTCAGAAAGCCGGTGGAACGGAAGTGATCCTCACGCGGCGAACCGACGAGTTCATTGCTCTTCAGGAACGCACCGCGATCGCGAACCGCGAAGGCGCGGACCTGTTCCTGTCGATTCACGCCAACGCAAGTCCGAGCGCGCAGGCGCGCGGCGTCGAAACCTATTTCCTGAACTTCGCGAACAACCTGTCGGCTGCGGCAGTGGCGGCGCGCGAAAACGCCGCGTCGGGTCAGACGATGGGCGCGCTGCCGGACATCGTCAAGGCGATCGCGCTCAACAACAAGCTCGACGAGTCGCGTGATTTCGCGCGGCAGGTGCAGCACTCGATGATCGAGCGTCTGCGGGGCGGCAACAAAACGGTGAAGGATCTCGGCGTCAAACAGGCGCCATTCGTGGTACTCATCGGCGCGGCCATGCCGAGCGTCCTCGCCGAGATTTCATTCATCACGAACGCGCAGGAGGCACGGCTGCTGAAAGGCAATACGTACCGTCAGCGGATCGCAGAAGCGTTGTTCGAAGCGATTCAGAAGTATCAGACGTCGTTGCGGAATCAGACGACGGCCGTCGCGCATCAGGATTGAGTCCTGTGTACGTCGATTTTTGCGACGCGCTCTTAAATTAAATCAAGCTGAGGATCGCGATCTAAACCAGAATAGCAACATCGCGAATATCGCGCCAAGCAGCACCGCCGCCAGGACGATGACGCCGGTAAGTCCGAGCGATCCGATCAGGACGTCGGCGAGGCCGGTCGGATCGTGAGGCGTCTCGACGATCTTGACGATCAGCGGGCTTGGAGGCGGCGACTGCTGCGCCAGCGACATCGCATCAGGCCCCATCAAGCCCCATCAAGCATTGACATCCGCCATCGCGAACGCCAGCTCCGCGAGCGTGCGCACGGCCACACCGCTTGGACCTTTCGGCAGGTGCGGACGCGGTTCGTCGATCCACGCCGTGCCGGCGATGTCCAGGTGCACCCACGGCAATCCGCCGCTGAACTCTTTCAGGAACATCGCCGCGGTGATCGATCCGGCCGGCCGGCCGCCAGTGTTCATGAAGTCCGCGATGTCGCTCTTCAGCTGATCCCGGTAATCGTCGAAGAGCGGCATGCGCCACACGCGATCGCCGGCGCGCTCCGCAACGCGATGGACGCGCTCGGCCCACACGTCCGGCGTGCCGAACAGCCCGCTCGTGCTCTTGCCGAGTGCGATGACGACGGCGCCGGTGAGCGTGGCGACGTCGACGAGATGCGTCGCGCCGAGCCGGCGCGCGTACCACAATCCGTCGCCGAGGATCAGCCGTCCCTCGGCGTCGGTGTTGATCACCTCGACGGTTTTTCCCTCGGCGCTTTTCAGGATGTCGCCCGGCTTGATCGCGCGTCCGCCGGGCATGTTCTCGGTGGTCGGCACGACGCCGATGACGCGAATCGGCGCCTTCAGCAGCGCAATCGCGCGCATCGCGCACGCGACCGCCGCGCCGCCGGCCATGTCGTCTTTCATGCGCTCCATGCCCTCGGCCGGCTTGATCGAGATTCCGCCCGTGTCGAACGTGATCCCTTTGCCGACGAGACCGAGGACCGGCTTCTGCCGCGCGCCCGGGGGATCGTACTTGAACACGATGACCCGCGGCGGCTCGCTGCTGCCGCGTGCAACGCCGAGCAGAAGTCCCATTCCGAGCTCGGCGATTTGCTTTTCGTCGAGGATCTCGACGCGCACACCGGCCTCGCTCGCAATCGCGGCGGTGCGCCTTGCGAATTCGCGCGGCGTCAGCGTGTTGCCCGGCTCGTTCGCGAGCTCGCGCGCGAGGTTGGTGCACTCCCCCATGACGCGGCCGCGCGCCACGGCGGCGTTTGCGCGGCCGAGCGCATCCGGCGCGTGCTCGAGGAGCGCGATCGTCCACGCAGGCACAGGCGCGAGCGGTTCTCCGGTCTTGTAGCTGCCGGCGTAGAACTCAGCGAGCGTCAGCCCTTCGGCCGCTGCCTGGGTGAGGGCCGCAACCTCCCCGGCGCCGCGAAGCGCAAACGTCATTCGCCCCACTCGATGCTGCCGCGCCGCCAGACCGCTCGCGGACGCGATTCTCCGGACGATGTCGCTGCCGGCATCGCTGCGCTTGCCGGCTCCGACCAGCATCACCCGGCGCGGCTTCCACGCCCGTTCCACGACCGTCGTCACGTAGGACTCGAACGGTTTTCCCTGGAATTCCCGCGAGCCGAGCGCCCTGGAGAGGTCGCCTCCGGTCGCGGCGTCGAGGCCGGGAACGGCCGCGGCGTCTTCGTCTTCGAACCAGGGCACCGCCACGAGGTCGGTGTCGACACTCGACAGCGGGTCGCGCGTACAAACGATCGGCGTCGTCGTCTCGGTGAGAGGCATCGATCCTATTATGGCTGATGCCGCTTGCCGACGCGTACGTGGGTCGGTACAATTGTTCTCACGTCAGCATAGAGAACGAGGGTGACCATGAACCACTTGCGGCGCTTTGCGTGGTCCGGCGCAACGTGTCTTCTGCTGTCTGCTGCAGTGGCCGCGGCGCCTCAAAAGTCCGACAAGGACGCGAAGAGCAAGGAAGACGAGAAGCGTCCGAAGCTGACGCTAAAGGCGCAGCCGATGATCAGCATCTCGCCGGCGCGCGTCGTGCTGACCGCCGAGCTGGTCGGGGGTCCGAACGACTTCGAAGAGTTTTACTGTCCCACCATCGAATGGGACTGGGGCGACGGGACACAGTCGGAAAAGAGCGAGGATTGCGCGCCGTTCGAAGCGGGCAAGAGCGAAATCAAGCGGCGCTTCACGGTCGAGCATGTGTTCCGCGCCGGCATGTTCAAAGTGATGTTCCGGTTGAAGCGCCGGGAGCGGCCGCTCACCGCGGCGACGATCAACATTCAAGTACGCCCGGGCCTGAACGGCAGCAACTAGCGCGGCCGCACTTCATTCTTCGGGGCGCGTTCGTGCGCGCGCATCCGAACGACTCTCGTCCCACAAGCGAACATCTTTCCGGCCGCCGCCTCCAGGCGGCCGGTTTTTCCTAGAGAATCCGGCAGGTTCGGGCGTCCAGATCTGGCATGACATTGGCCTGTCCGCCAACGTGCTCCTTCGCAAGTGGCTTGCGCGAATCACGATGACCGTGCTCGTTATCTCGACGGCGCTCGTGTCCGTCGGTCTCACGGCGCCCGCCGACGGCCCGTTCTCGATCGTCGTTCACCCGGTGTTTCTCGGCATCGACATCGACATCAAGTTCGGTGCGCTCCACTCACACTGGGTCTGGTCGGCGCTTCCCCTTTTGATTAGCTGATGGATTCACTCATTCAGGACCTTCGATATGCGGTGCGGATGTGCGTCCGCACGCCCGGCTTTACGGCAATCGCGGTACTTGCGCTGGCGATCGGCATCGGCGCGAACACCGCCATCTTCACCATCGTCAACGCGGCGCTCATCGAGCGGCTGCCGTACAAGAATCCCGAACGGCTCGTGATCGTGTGGGAACACAACTCGCGGCGGCCAGGACGTATGAACACGGTCGCGCCGGCGAATTATCTGCGCTGGCGCGAACGCGCGACGGCATTCGACGATCTCGCAGGGTTCGTCGACACGCGGGCGAATCTCACGGGGAGCGGCGAACCCGAGGAACTCACCGTTCAAAACGTCACTGGGGGCTTTTTCCCGATTCTCGGCGTCTCGCCGATCGTCGGCCGCACGTTCACGGATGCCGAGAACGCAGACCGGAACGCGAACGTCGCCATCCTCACGTACGCGTTGTGGCAGCGACGCTTCGGCGGAGATCCGTCGATCGTCGGCCGCACGATTCAGTTGAACGGCACGCCGGCAAGCGTCGTCGGCGTCATGCCGCCCGATGTTCGTCTGCTGACGAGAAATTCACTCGTCGGAAAGTCGGCCGACTTGTGGCATCCGTGGGTGATTCCGCCGGAGGCGCGCGAGCCGCGCGGCCGCTTCATGTCGGTGATCGGACGCTTGAAGCCGGGCGTACCCATCACGCAAGCGCAATCACAGATGGACACGGTCGCAGCAGGACTGACTGCGGAGTTTCCGAGGTTCGACACGGGCTGGTCGGTTCGCACGGTGCCGCTGCGCGACGAGCTCGCAGGCGAGCTGCGGCCGGCGCTGCTGATGCTCGCCGGTGCCGTCGCGTTCGTGCTGCTGATCGCGTGCGCGAACGTCGCGAATCTGCTGCTCGCGCGCGGCGCGGTACGGCAGCGCGAGATTGCAATCCGCACTGCGCTCGGCGCCGCGCGTCTGCGGCTCATCCGCCAGCTGCTCACTGAATCGCTCGTCCTCGGTCTGCTCGGCGGCGCGGTGGGCCTCATCGTCGCGCAGTGGGGGCTCGATGCGATGGTATCGCTCAGTCCGATCGATCTCACGCGGTACGGCGACATCAGATTGAGTTATCCGGTGCTGGCGTTCACGGCGGCCGTCTCGATCCTGACCGCTGCAATCTGCGGCTTCGCGCCCGCCGTGGAAGGTGCGCGCACCGACGTCCAGGAGTCGCTCAAAGAAGGCGCGCGTCAGGGCGGCACGGGCGTGCGGCATCGCCGCCTGCGACAGACGTTCGTCGTCGCCGAAATCGCGCTCGCCGTCGTGCTGCTCGTCGGCGCAGGTCTTCTGCTCAAGAGCTTTGCCTCGCTCCAGGGCGTGAATCCCGGACTCGACACGCGCAACGTGCTGACGATGCGCGTCGTGTTGCCGGATCGAAAGTACGACGATGCGGCGGCGCTGCGCTTCTTCCGCGAGGCCACGCGCCTCATCGAGGCGATCCCCGGCGTGCAGTCCGCCGGCGCAATCAGCTATCTGCCATTCGCGGGACTCGGAGCCGGAACGAACTTCGCGATCGTCGGTGAGCCGCCGCCTCAGCCCGGACAGGATCATGGCACCGACGTCAGCGTGTGCGACAACGGCTACTTCCGCACGATGCGGCTGCCGCTCGTACGCGGCCGATTGTTCACCGAACGCGAAATGCAGGAGAAGTCCAACGTCGTCGTGATCAACGAAGCGCTCGCGGCGCGGTACTTCCCGAATCAGGATCCGATTGGACAGCGGCTCGTCATCAACATGTCCGACCAGAACGTGCCGACGGAGATCATCGGCATCGTCGCCAACGCGAAGTTTTCGGATCTGCGCGGCGAGACGCGTCCGCAGACCTACTGGCCGCATCCGCAACTCCCCTATTCCGCGATGACGGTGGCCGTACGCACCGGATCGGATCCGATGTCGTTCGCGTCTGCGGTCCAGCACGAAGTCCAGGGCATCGACAAGGACCAGCCGGTGTCCGACGTACGGACGATGGATCAATGGGTCGCGCGCACGCTCGGCCAGGCGCGATTCACGTCGCTGCTGCTGACGATCTTCGCCGGCGTGGCGCTGCTGCTCGCGTCAATCGGGATCTACGGCGTGATGTCGTACGCAGTGAGCCAGCGCACGTCCGAAATCGGGATCCGCCTCGCGCTCGGCGCCGAGCGGCGCGACATCCTGAAAATGATCGTCGGCAACGGCATTCGTCTTGCCGCGATCGGTCTCGCCACCGGCGTCGTGCTTGCCGTCGCGCTGAGTCGAACGCTGACATCGCTGTTGTACGAAACCACAGGGACCGATCCGATGACGTTCGGATCGGTGATCGCAGTACTCGCCTTCGTCGCGGTGCTCGCGAGCTATCTGCCCGCGCGCCGCGCCGCGCGGATCACGCCGGTCGAAGCACTGCGATATCAATGATCGACTCCATCAAGCAGGACCTCCGCTACGCGATCCGGGCGTTTCTGCATACGCCCGGCTTCGTCGTGCTCGCGATCGCGACGATGGCGATTGGCGTGGGCGCGAACAGCGCAATCTTCAGCATCGTCGATCAGGTGCTGTTGCGGCCGCTGCCGTTCCGCGATCCTGATTCGCTGGTGCAGCTCGCTCACACGAATCGTCAGACGAAGCAGAGCGCCGGCGACGCGAGCCCCGCGAATTTTCTCGACTGGCGTGAACGCAATCACAGCTTCACCGGGCTCGCCGCTTATCGCGACGCGAGCTATACGCTGACGAGCGGCGGCGATCCGGAGCGGATTGCCGGCGCGTTCGTCAACGCGAACTTCTTCGACGTGCTCGGCGTCGCGGCCGCGCGCGGCCGAACGTTTCACGAGGGCGAAGAAGGCCCCGATGCGCCGCGTGTCGCGATCCTCAGCGATGGTTTGTGGAAGCAGCGGTTCGGCGCGAGCCCGGACGTGGTCGGGCGCGTCGTGCGGCTGGACGGCGAGCCGCACACGATCATCGGCGTGATGCCGCCGGCAATCGACTTCCCCGACGGCGCGCGCATCTGGTCCACGCCGCACTGGCTGGTGCCGGATGATCCGCTGGCGCCGAAGGACAATGCCGCCGCCGAGCGGGGCCACGGATACATCTCCGTACTCGGGCGGCTGAAACCTGGCGTCACCCGTGCGGCGGCCCAGGCCGATATGGATGCCGTCGCCGCCGGCCTCGAACGCGACTACCCCGACGACAACCAGAACGTTGGCGTCGCGATCACCTCGCTCGGCGACGATCTCGTGGGCGACGTCCGGCCGACGCTGCTCCTGTTGTTCGCAGCCGTCGGCGTCCTGCTCCTCATCGCAACCGCGAACGTCTCGGGACTGCTGATCGCACGCGCCACCGCGCGTCACCAGGAGATGTCGATCCGGATCGCGCTCGGCGCCACCCGGCGCCGCATCCTCGCACAGCTGCTGACGGAAAGCGTGGTGCTGGCGGTCGCGGGCGGCGCATGCGGTTTGCTGCTGGCGATGTGGATGGTCGCGCCGCTCGCAGCCATTGGCGCATCGTCGGTCGGCGTGCCCGCCGACATTCGCCTCGACTTCCGCGTTTTGATCTTTGCACTCGCCGTGTCGACGGCCGCAGGCATCGTGTTCGGCCTCGCGCCCGCGCGCCATCTCCTCGACGCGACGCTGCACGACGCGCTGAAGCAGAGCGCCCGTGGGAGCAGCGGACGGCGTCAGCGCCGCGCCCGAGCCGTGCTCATCGCCGCGGAGATCGCGGCGTCGGTCGTGCTGCTCGTCGGCGCGGGGCTCACGATCAAGAGCTTCGTCCGGCTGCAACGTGTGCCCACCGGTTTCGATCCGGATCGTGTCGTCACCGTGAGCGTAAGCCTGCCCGACGCGCGCTACCCGACGTCCGCTCAGAAAGCGGCGTTCTGGCAACGCGCAATCGATTCGCTTCGCGCGATGCCCGGCGTCGAGGTCGCAGCCGCAACCAGCCGGTTGCCGTTGTCAGGTGGAAACAGCACGCGTGGCCTGATGATTGACGGCCGCACGCCCACGCCTGCCGCCGTCGTCGACTACCGCACCGCGTCTCCGGATTATTTCCGCGCGATCGGCATTCCGCTGCTGCGGGGCCGTGGATTCCGTGAAGACGATCGCGAGCAACGCCCGCTCGTTGCGCTCGCGAGCGCGTCGATGGCGAAGCAGTATTTGCCCGACGTCGACCCGATCGGCCATCAGGTCGCCATCGACGCGGACCCGATCACCATCGTCGGCGTCGTCGGCGACGTTCACCATGCGTCGCTCGAGGCGACGCCGCGGCCGACGCTGTACGTGCCGTATCGGCAGGATCCGTGGCCGTTCATGACGCTCGTGTTGAAGCTCTCGCCGTCCCCGGTGGCGGCAGACGCGCGACGCAGCAGTCAGCAGCCGGCGATCCGGCAGGCGATCTGGTCGATCGACAAAGAACAACCGCTCGGCGCGATCAGAACGATGGACGAGCAGCTGTCGCAGTCGCTGGCGCGACGCCGCTTCAGCGTGACGCTGCTCACGGCGTTCGGGATCATCGCCGTTTCACTGGCGGCCATCGGCCTCTACGGCGTTCTCGCGTTCGTCGTCGCGCAGCGCCGCCGCGAAATCGGCGTGCGCATGGCGCTCGGCGCGCGTCCGCGCGACGTCATCGCCGATGTGCTCGGTCAGGGATTGCGGCTCGCAATCCTCGGCGTCACCGTCGGAATCGCGCTCGCCATCGCGACAACGCGTCTCATCACCTCGATGCTCTTCGGCACCAGTCCGACGGATGTCGCGACGTTCATCGCCGTCGCCACGCTGCTCGTCATCATCGCCGCCGGTGCAAGCCTGGTCCCCGCTCTCAAAGCCAGCCGTGTCGAACCGCTCGTCGCGCTGCGGGACGAATGAGCTCGCTGCAGCGCGAGGTTTTCAGGCGAGCGGGCGGCACGCTCGATTGACACATCAGGTCGAAGCAACCGCTACACCCGAATCGACTCGCCCGCTCGCTTCCGCCAGATCGCGTACACGGGCAGCCCGAGAAGTACGACGCCGATACCAATCGACGCCCGTACCGGTTGCGTCGCTATCGTGTTCGCGACGAGCGCCGCGGCCGCGATGATGAACAGCAGCGGCGTCCACGGATAAGCGGGCACGCGGAACGGTCGATTCGCCGCGGGCTGCTTGCGGCGCAGGGCGAAGACGCAGGCGGCGCCGAGTCCGTAGAAGATCCATCCGACGAACACGACGTATGTGAGCAACTGTTCGAACGTGCCCGACGCAGCCAGGACCATCGCCCAGATCGTGCCGACGATGATGCTGACGGCCGGCGTGCCGTAGCGCGGATGCACGTCGCCGAGCCTTCGGAAGAACAGCCCGTCGCGCGCCATGGCGTAATAGACGCGCGGCGCGGTGATCGTGATCCCGTTCGTCGCCGAGAAGATCGACACGAGGATCGCCGCGGCGATCAATTTTCCCGCGCCCGCGCCGGCGACGCTGCTGACCGCTTCGGCTGCGACGCGATCCGATGTCGCCACACCACCTGGTCCGAGCGCCGCGAGGTAGCCGACGTTCGCGAACAGGTAGATGCCGATGAGCGACGCCGTGCCCGCGACGATCGCGCGTGGAAACGTCCGCTGCGGACTGATCGCCTCACCTGCGGAGAACGTCACGTATTGCCATCCTTCGTAGGCCCACAACACGCCAATCATGCCGAGGCCCATGCCGGACGCGATCGAAGCCGTGAACGACGGCGGCCAGAACGGAGCCGTCTGTCGCGTGTCACCGCCGTACGCGAGGAGAACGACGCTCATCGTCAGGAGCGCGCCCACTTTGATCGCCGTGCTCCAGTTCTGCACGTCGGCGCTGCGGCGCGTGCTGCGCACGTTGATCACCGCGACAATCGCCAGCAGCAACACGGACGCCGCCTTCCTGCCAACAGGTCCGAGCGGAAAAAACTGCTGCAGATATGCGCTCGACGCGACGGCGAGCGTGGCGGCCGACCCGGTTGCAATGACGAGGAAGAACGTCCACCCGTAGAGGAACGCAGGGATCGGACCGAACGCATCGCGCAGGTAGACGTACAAGCCGCCGGCCGCCGGGTTCATTGCGCCGAGCTCGCCGTACGCCAGCGCGCCCAGGAGCGACAGCACCCCGCCGACGATCCAGACGAGGAGCGCGGGCCCGGCGAAGCCGCCGGTCTGGCGCACGACGCCGCCGGGCACGAGGAAAATCCCCGAGCCGATGACCGTACCGATCACGATCAGGATCAGATCGCGCAGGCCGAGCACGCGGTCGAGCGCGCGGTGCGACACGGCCCGCTACCTTATCACTTCACCGATCCGATCGCGTTTACAAGAGAGAAACCGTTTGATTCTTTGAAGTCTCTTTTTCGTGCTTTCGTTCTTTTTCGTGTTTTCGTGGTGACGCTCTGATGTTCGAACGTGAACATCAGAACGTGACCTCCACGATGACCGGCGGCGCCTGATTGAAATCGCTATATCGGATCCACTTCGGTCGCACGCGCACGTAGGTGAGACCAGCCCATTTCTGCCTGTCGCGCCCGTCGGGGAACCGCGCGAAATAGACTTCCTTCAACCCTTCGAGCTCCTGCCCGCTCGGCTCGTCTGCGATTCCCTCGTACTGCACCGTCCGCTCGTCGCCGTCCAGCAAGCCGCCGATCACGAGCGCGCAGTGCGCATTCCGACGCAGGTTCACGACCTTGCGCGTCGTCTCGAGTGTGTCGAACACGATCTCGAAATCGTCCGTCACGGCGAAGCCGACGACCGCCGCCTGCGGCGCATCGACAGCAGACACGGATGCCTGCACGGCAAGCGAGTGTCCGCGCATGAAGGTGAGAAGCTCCGCGCGTGTCATAACGATGATGATGTTACGGCACGGTTTCGCCGCCTGAAAGCTCCGGGTGCCGCTCGCCTGAAAGGCTCGCGCTACGCGCTCGGTTGTAGGGCGAGCCTTGCAGGCGAGCCAAAGGCGCAGGGACAGTTACGGCCCCAGCAAATCAGCGCCGCTGATCTTTTTCGTAGTCGTTTCGGCCGACACGCTTTGCAGGTAGTCACTGACCTTGATCATCGTGCGGAACACGGCGCGTCCGAGCGATCCGAGCGTATTCGATTCCGATTCGCGGCCGAAGACGGCGTCACCCACGTCATCGGCTTCGCGTTCGGCGAGCGTGCCGAGCGTCGCGAGCACGTGCACGTAGTACTTCGACGATCGATTGATGCGATCGTTTTTTCCGAGCTCGATCGCCACCCCGAGCGGATTCGGAACCGATGGATGGACCGTCGTGCTGCCGGCGGAATCGGCGATTGAGATCTGCGAGCCGGATGCCACGCGCGCGAGACGGAACACCCGCACAATTGTCGGATAGACCAACCTGTCCCACACCGGCCGGCTCTCCCACAGCTCGGCCTGCACGCGCAGGTGCAGCACGCTCCCCTCGTCGAGCAGCTTCTTGAACCGCTCGGGCAGCACGTCGCGGACGTCCACCGTTGCCGTCACCGTCATCGACGGCGTATGGACGCCCTTCACCGAGATCTCGAACGCGGCGGCGCGCGACGCGGCAAGCAGCGACACGACCGTCAACAACGCGGCCTTCGACAAGCTCACGCCCGTCGCCGACATGAGTTAGAACGTGCGGCCGAACCGCAGGAGCACTTGCAGCGAGCTCGGAATGTCGTCGAGCTTGTAGCCGAAATCGACGCGCAGGCCGCCGAAGCCGACGCCAAACCCGATGCCGTTCAACCACCGGCCGTTCGTGGCCGGGTCGAGAAGTGGATTCGGATCGCTCACGCGGCCGGTGTCGAAAAAGCCGATCACCTCGAACTCGTTGCGCCAGCCCAGGCCGTATTCGAGGTTCGCGAGCGCAAGCGTGCTGCCGATCGCTTCCTTGAACTCGTATCCGTGCACCGACCCGATGCCGCCGATCGCGAATTGCCGCTGCGGCGGCAGCGATCCGCCGGACCATCCGAGAATGCCGCGCGCTCCGAACGTTTGATGCGGCGACAGCTGCATCCGGGTCCTCGCGGTGACGATGTGGCGCGAGAAGTCGAAGTCGCTGCCAAACGCATCGGGCGCGGAGATTTCCGAGCTCCAGTCGACGCGAAAGATCGGTTCGGTGTTGCGGGAATGATCGAAGTCCGCCAGCCGCTCGCCGAACGGTTCTTCGAGTTGATGGCGCCGGTAGCTGGCATCGAGCGATTCGCGGTCGAATTTGTCGCTGCTGTAAGAGGCGCCGACGATGAGCGCGTTCAAGTGACCGTCGGTGGCCGCGCGATTCGGCCGGAACGGCTCATCGCTGTTCCAGAAACTGAAGTCGCTCTCTACCGGCAGCGGCTCCTGGCGTTCGGTGCGAAATGCAAACAGCAGTTCGACCTGCGGGTGCGCGCGGACGGCGGCGTTCAACTGCACGCCGCGGCGGCGGTAATAGTCGCGAAAGCTTTTTCGCGGTCCAATCGCGGCGAGGCTTGCTTCGAGCGACGACACCTGCCATCGATCGTCGGTGGCGGTGAGGTCGTGCAGTTCGCCGCCGACGAAGAGCTTCGTCCGGTTGAACCAGGGGCGTTCGAATCCGAGCGCATAGCCGACGGACTCCGACGCGACTCGCACCGAGAAATGACCGGCGACGTATGCGTGATTGAATTGCTCGTGGTCGAACACGGCCGCGCCGAAACCGAGCGACGGCACGAAGCCGTCGACCGACGAGAACCAATCCTCGCGATCACCGAGATCCGGCACGAGCCTGAACCGCCCGGCCGGCTGGCGCAGGCCGACGAGCAGCACGCGCTCGCCGTTGCGCGTGATGAGATCGAAGGTCTCCTGATTTCCGCGGCGGCGCCCCTCGCGATCTTCGAAATACACCTTCCCCGGACTGACGGCGCCGCGCGTAGGCCGCAGCAGCGCGTCGAGCGCTTGACGCGCCCGCGCGCCGTTGAACACATCGCCGGCGCGCAACGCGAACTCGCGCGCGAAGGTCATCGCCAGGTTGTCGTCGACGCCCTGGAACTCGACTGCGTCGATCACGCCTTCATCGATCGCGATCGCGACCACGCCGGTCGCCTGATCGACAGTCACGGTCGGGCGCGCGAACGTGTAGCCGTCCTCACGATACCGACGCACCACCGCCTCGGCGATCCGGTCCGGAGGATCGACGAGCGGCTGGCCGATTTCGACGTGGATTGCGCGCCGGACCGCTTCCGGCGAGACCTCTTTGGCGCCGGTGATCCGGATGTCTGTGACGAGGGTGGGCGGTGGCTGAGGAGGAGGTGAATCCTGCGCGCGCGCCGGGTGCGCGAGCGCGAGCAGCGCCAGCCCCGCACACACCCGCACGGCGCGACACCTGTGCATTCACGCGACTGTGACGAAGGACACCTGGACAAAGTTCCCGTCGACGAGTCGGAACAGGTCCAGCTGCGGTGGCTCGGCGGCGAGACTTACGATTCCGTACAGGTGATTCACGTAGTTTGCGCGCTGCCGGTCGGTGGGCGATGGGGCTGGCGCCGATCGCGGATGGGAATGATAGAACCCGACGACAGCCGCGCCGAGCTCCCGCGCGCGGCGAATGGCGCCGAAATGGTCGGCCGGGTCGAGCAGATACTCGCGCCCGGGATCGTCGGCCACGTTCCGTCCGCGGACGACGTGGGTCACTTCCGCCGCCGACCCCAGCATCACCCCGCAACACTCGAAAGGCGCTTCGTCCCGCGCGTGCGCGACGATCGCGTCGAGCGCTGCCTGCTTCAGCAGAATCACAATCGTGAGCGGCCAGTCACTAATCACGGCGAGCAGCTGAATTGCGTACCGCTCGTCCTGAGCTTGTCGACCAGCCTTCGCGCTTCGCGCTACGGCGGTCC
>Ga0075434_100000572_pt1 | contig 28363 bp, 27 predicted proteins | sample RhiMethybrSRZTD3_FD_75298 | JGI IMG/M metagenome (GOLD analysis project Ga0075434, IMG submission 75298) | Populus rhizosphere microbial communities from Tennessee, USA - Rhizosphere MetaG P. TD hybrid SRZTD3 | ecosystem: Host-associated > Plants > Roots > Rhizosphere > Soil | place: USA... | reverse complement strand
GCCGTCCTTAAGGAGCACGTAAGCCTCGGCCAGCTGCAGCCGCCCGGCGCGCAGCGCCTTGACTTCCCAGCCCTGCAGCGCGACTCCCGCCTCGAGCTGCTCCTCGATGAAATAGTCGTGGCGTGCGCGGCGATTGACCGCGATCCGGCCCGACTCGCCGTCCTGCTTTGCCATGGTTCATTCTAACGGGTCGTGGCGGTTGTCCATGCCGGAGCCGCCTGTGACAATCCCGGCGTGAGGCGGACAAACGATGCGTGAGGTCCGGCGCAGCGCTCTCCTGCCTTATTCCGCCGAGCAGGTCTACGGCCTCGTCGCCGACGTCGAGCGCTACCCGGAATTCCTGCCCTGGTGCACGGCGGCGCGCATCGTGGCGTCGGAACGGGACGAAGTGACCGTCACGCTCGGCCTCGCGAGCGGCATCGCTCGCGCGAGCTTCACGACCCGCAACCGACTGGACCCCGGACGCTCGGTGTCGATGAGCTTGGTCGATGGCCCCTTTGAAGAGCTGCAAGGGCGATGGGACTTCACGCCGATCCGGACCGCGGGTTCGCGAGCGGATCTCAACGTGCGCTTCGCGACACACGGCGTGATCGGCGCACTCGCGCTCGGGCCCGCCTTCGAGGGCATCTGCAACCACCTTGTCGACGCCTTCGCGCGCCGCGCGCGCCAGGTGTTCGGTGGCGGCTGACCGCTTCGCAATCGAAGTCGCCTGTGCGGAGCCCGGCCGCCAGACTGTCATCGCGCTCGAGGTGCCGGCCGGCTGCACGGCGAGCGAGGCGCTCGAGCGGTCGAACGTCTTCGCGCTTCATCCGGAGCTCGATCCCGCAGCCTGCGCAGTCGGCATCTTCGGGCGCGAAGTGGCGCGCGGGCACGTGCTCGCGCCGGGCGACCGCGTGGAGGTCCTGCGCCCGCTTCCGGAGGATCCGCGCGAGCGCCGCCGGCGCCTTGCGCGCGAAGGGCGGACGATGAGCGGAGGTTCAGCTGGCCGTCGCTGATGCCGGCCGCGGGACCGGGATCGGTTCCTCGACGCGCACGACCTTATCGCCTTCGAACCAGACCACCAGGTGGCGCTTGGTGACCTTCCGCTCATGCCCGCGGCGAAGGCTGTAGACGTAGTCCCAGCGATCCTTGTCGAACGTGTCGGTCACCATGGGCGTGCCCAGCAGGAAGCGCACCTGGCTCCGCGTCATCCCGACCTCGACCTGGTCGACGTCCTCGGCGTCCAGGAGGTTTCCCTGCTGCACGTCCATGCGGTACACGCAGGCGCAAAGGAAGAGCGCGGCAACGAGGGCGGCGGCCCGGGCGGCCTTCATGGGAGCGGGTCGCATCAGCGGGGGTCCTGGGGGATAATGGCGCGCATCATAGCGGAATCGCCGCTCCGCGCGGCGGGAGCCAGCGTTGGAAACCAGCGACCTGCGCAAAGCGGGGCTCAAGGTCACGCTGCCGCGAGTCAAGATCCTCGAGATCCTCGCCGGCAACCATGGCCGTCACCTCTCGGCGGAGGACATCTACCGCGCACTGATCGACCAGAGCGAGGACATCGGCCTCGCGACGGTTTACCGCGTGCTCACGCAATTCGAGGCGGCGCAGCTCGTGAAGCGCCATCACTTCGAGGAAGGCGGCACGGCCGTTTTCGAGCTGAACGAAGGCGAGCACCACGACCACATCATCTGCATGGACTGCGGGCGCGTCGAGGAGTTCGTCGACTGCGGCATCGAGCGGCGCCAGAACGACGTCGCGCAGCGGCTCGGCTTTGCGATCGAGGAGCACAACCTGATCCTCTACGGCCGCTGCCGCCGCGAGGACTGCCAGTACCGCCGCAAGCGGAGCTGAAATAAAGGGGCGCGGCCCCTTTATCTGTCAGCGCGCTTCGCCCGATGCCTTCAGCATTTCGCGCGCATGTTCGCGCGCCTTGCGCGTGATCTCGACGCCGCCCAGCATGCGCGCGAGCTCCTCGATCCGCTCGTCCGCGCCGAGCGCGGCGACCGCCGTGCGGCTGCTGCGCCCGTCGGTCAGCTTGACCACGCGGTGCTGGTGATGCGCCTGGCTCGCGACCTGCGCGAGATGCGTGACGCAGAGCACCTGTCCGCGCTCGCCGAGCTCGCGAAGCTTCCGCCCGACGATCTCGGCGACGCCGCCGCCGATGCCGGCGTCAACCTCGTCGAAGATCATGCAGGTGCGCGCCTGGCGGCGCGCCGCGGCGACCTGCACGGCGAGGCTGATGCGTGACAGCTCGCCGCCGGAAGCCACTTTCGCGACCGGCTTCGGCGGCTCGCCGGGGTTCGCGCTCACGAGGAACTCGACGCGGTCCGCGCCGGTGGGCGCGGGATCGGCGGATGCGTCGGTCTCGACGACGACCTCGAAACGGCCACCCGGCATGCCTAGCTGCCGGATCAGCGCGGTGACGGCGGTCGCGAGCTTGCGTGCCGCGGTGCGCCGTGCGGAAGTGAGCTCCGCGGCCGCGCTCCGGTAGAGCCCGGCGACGCTCGCAATGCGGCCGTCTAGCCCCTCGAGCGCGAGCTCCGACTGCTCGAGCGATCCGAGCTGGCGGCGCAACTCCTCGAGTTTCTCCGGAATGGCCGTCGGCTCGACGCGGTGCTTGCGGGCGAGGTCCTCGATCGCCGCCATGCGGTGCTCGACGGCTTCCTGCCGTGCCGGATCGGCGTCGAGGCCGCCGAGGTAGGCGCCGAGCTCGCGGCCCGACTCGCGAAGCGCAATCAGCGCTTCGTCCGCCAGCCCGAGCGCGGTTCCGAGCCGCGGGTCGATTGCCGCGGCGCTGCGCAGGAGCCCAGCCGCGCGCGCAACGAGCGCATGCGCATCGGCGCCGTCGCCTTCGTAGGCGAGCGCGAGCGCCGCCTGAGCCGACTCCGCCAGCCGGCCGCGGTTCGCGAGCCGGCCGCGCTCCTCAACGAGCGACTCGACCTCGCCCGACGCGAGACCAAGGGCCTCGAGCTCGCCCACCTGGTAGCGCAGGAGCTCGAGGCGGGCGCCGCGGTCGCGCGCCATGGCCGCGAGCGCGTCGCGCTCCGACACGCATAGCCGCCATTCGCCGGCCAGCGCGGCGACGCGGTCGGCGAGCTTCGCGTCGACGCCGTTCGCGTCGGCGATCGCGCGCTGCGTCTCGCGGGAGACGAGCGACTGGAATTCCTGCTGGCCGTGGATATCGATGAGGAGCTCGCCGAGTGCCCGCACGCTTTGCGCGGGCTGGGCCTGCCCGTTCACGTACTGGCGCGAGCGGCCGTCGCGCCCGACGACGCGACGCAGGACGACTTCGCCGTCCTCGACTTCGATCGACTGCTCCTCGAGCCAGCGCTGCACCGCCGGGTTGCCGGCGCACTCGAAGGTCGCCGTGATCTCCGCGCGCTCAGCGCCGTGCCGGAGCGAGTCCGAGCTCGCCCGGCCGCCGAGGGCGAGCATCACAGCGTCGACGATGATCGACTTGCCCGCGCCCGTCTCTCCGGTAAGGGCCGTGAGCCCCGCGGTGAGCTCGAGCTCTGCCGAGTCGATGATCGCGAAGTCGCGGATCTGCAGGTGCGCGAGCACCCTCAGTATTCCTCGCCGCCCGAGCGGGCGCTGCGGCCCCAATGCAGCTTCGATCGAAGCAACCGGAAATAGTCGTGGCCTGGCGGGTGCAGCAGCGTGATGCGCTCCGCGGCCGGCCCGATCTCGAGCCGCGACGAGGGCTCGAAGTCTCCGAGCCTGAAACTGTCGCAGGTGACCTGGGCGCGCATGCCCGATCGCTCGACCAGCCGGATCTCGATGCGGCTGCCGCGGCCGAGGACGATCGGCCGGTCGGACAGCGTGTGCGGCGAGATCGGCGCGATGACCACGGCGCCGAGCGAGGGATGGATGATCGGCCCGCCGCAGGAAAGCGCGTAGGCCGTCGAGCCCGTCGAGCTCGCAATCACAAGCCCGTCGCCGCCGTGGGTGTTGACGAAGCTGCCGTCGATGCGGACCTCGAGCTCGACCATGCGGCCGGATTCCTGGCGCTGCACGACGATGTCGTTCAGCGCGCGGCAATCGAGGGGCTTTCCGTCGGCATGGGTGAGCCGGGCCGCGAGCAGCTCGCGCGCATCCGTCTCGTAGCGGCCCGCGAGCACTGCGTCGATGTCGCCGATCATCTCGTCCGGCAGCACGTCGGTCAGGAAGCCGAGACGCCCGCGGTTGACGCCGACGAGCGGCACGCCGCGCTCGAGCGCGAGCTGCGCCGCGAAGAGCAGGGTCCCGTCGCCGCCGATTGCGACGATGAGGTCCGCCTCCCGGCCGAGCTCCGAGACCGGCTTGCGCACGAGCCCGTCGGGCAGCCCGCCGACTGACGCATCCTGGTCTAGGTACACGGTGAGTCCGCGCGATCTCAGGTGGTTCGCGAGGACAGCCACGGAATCGGCGACCCGCGTGTCTTCGACTTTGCCGACGAGAGCGATGCGGGAGAAGTGCGTGTTCATCCGGGTTCGCGGCTTTTTAGCATGCGCCCCTGCGCCGGGCCACAATCCTTGACACTCGACGAGTGCGATTGCTAGTTTGATCGCCGCGCTCCATGTATTAGCCATTTCCCTTTTGCAACAGGGACTTATGCCTGACAACCCGCGTGATGGCGACAGCGAACCGAATGACCGGGCGCAGCAGCTCCTGCGCACGCTGGTTGAATGCTATGTGCGCGACGGCCAGCCGGTCGGCTCGCGCACGCTGACCCGGGAGTCGGGCCTCAGCCTTTCCGCCGCGACGATCCGAAACGTCATGGCGGATCTCGAGGAACATGGCTTCGTCGCCTCGCCGCACACATCCGCCGGACGCGTGCCGACGGACAAGGGCTATCGCTACTTCGTCGATGCGCTGCTGCGGTACCAGCCCCCGGACCTGGCGGAGATCGCCGAGCTCAAGCGGCAGTTCGAGACGCGCGTGGGCGATGCCAAGGCGCTCGTCGCGGCCGCCTCGCACGTGGTATCGAGCCTCACGCATCTCGCGGGCGTCGTCACGGTTCCGCGCGAGGCCAGCGCGTCGCTGTCGCAGATCGAGTTCGTCGGGCTCTCGGGAAACCGCGTGCTGACGATCCTCGTGGTCAATGGCCGCGAGGTGCAGAACCGCGTGGTCCAGCTCGACCGGCGCTTCTCCCACGATGAGCTCCGTCGCGCCGCCGCCTATCTCAACGAGCTGTTCGCCGGCCAGGAGCTGGCGGGCGTGCGCGCGCGCCTCGTCGCGCAGCTCCAGGAAACGCGAGAGCAGATGAATCGCCTGATGGTGGACGCGATCACGCTCGCGCAGCGTGCGTTTGCCGAGGAACCGGATGCGCGCGACGCCGACATGGTCGTCGCGGGCGAGACGAACCTCATGGGATTCGCCGAGCTGTCGAACGTCGAGCGGCTGCGGCGCCTGTTCGAGGCCTTCAACGAGAAGCGCGACATCCTGCACCTGCTCGACCAGAGCCTGCACGCGGAGGGCGTGCAGATCTTCATCGGCCACGAATCCGGCTACCGCATCCTCGACGACTGCAGCGTCATCGTCGCGCCCTACAGCCAGGACGACCGCGTGGTCGGCGTGCTCGGCGTCATCGGTCCGACGCGCATGGCCTACGAGCGCGTCATCCCGGTGGTCGAGATCGCCGCACGCATGCTTGGTTCCGCCTTGAATTCACGGGACTGAGCCCCACACCCGGCGCACATGAGCGGAAGCGAGTTCGAGAGGGAAGGCGAGGCCGTGCAGAACGGCGAATCGCCGGAGTCTCCGGCTGCCGAGGCGCTGCTGGAGGAAGCCGAGCGGCGGGCGGAGCAGCACCGCGCGGATTTCCTACGCGCGATCGCGGAGCTCGAGAACGTGCGCAAGCGCTCGGCGCGCGAGGTCGAATCGGCCCGCCAGTACGGCGTCGAGCGCTTCGCCGGGGACCTCCTGCCGGTCGCCGACACGCTCTCGCTCGCACTCGAATCAGCGGGAACGGCGGATGCCGCGACGCTCGCCCAGGGCCAGGAGGCGACCCAGAGACTCCTTTTGAAGGCCTTCGAACGCGCGGGACTCGCTCCCATCGACCCGGCCGGCCAGGCCTTCGATCCCGCCCTGCACGAAGCCATGGCCTTGCAGCCCTCCGCCTGCCACCCGCCGCATACGGTGCTCCAGGTCGTCCAGCGGGGCTGGCTGCTGAATGGCCGCCTGCTCCGGCCCGCCCGCGTCATCGTCTCGTCGGCGGCCCCGGAACCCGGAACCCCCGATTCGGGGCCACAAGGCGGTTGAAACCGCCCCGCGGCGGCCCCAACTCCGGACCAGTCCCACTCATCGGAAGCCCACGACATGGCCAAGATCATCGGCATCGACCTCGGCACCACGAATTCCTGCGTCTCCGTGATGGAGGGCGCGACACCCAAGGTGCTCGAGAACAGCGAGGGCGATCGCACCACGCCGTCGGTCGTCGCCTTCACGAAGGACGGCGAGATTCTCGTCGGCCAGCCGGCGAAGCGCCAGGCCGTCACCAACCCGAAGAACACCTTCCACGCGGTGAAGCGCCTGATCGGCCGACGCTACGACGACGCCGTCGTGCAGAAGGACATCCCGCTCGAGACCTACCCGATCGTGCGCGCCGAGAACGGCGACGCCTGGCTCGAGGCCCAGGGGAAGAAGACGGCGCCGCAGGAAATCTCCGCGCGCGTCCTCATGAAGATGAAGAAGACGGCCGAGGACTATCTCGGCGAGTCGGTCACGGACGCCGTGATCACGGTGCCGGCCTACTTCAACGACGCGCAGCGCCAGGCGACCAAGGATGCCGGCCGCATCGCGGGCCTCAACGTCCGCCGCATCATCAATGAGCCGACAGCCGCGGCGCTCGCCTACGGCATGGACAAGAAGGGCAAGGACCGCAAGATCGCGGTGTATGACCTCGGCGGCGGCACCTTCGACATCTCGATCATCGAGATCGCGGACGTCGACGGTGAGCGCCAGTTCGAGGTTCTTTCGACGAATGGCGACACCTTCCTCGGCGGCGAGGATTTCGACCGCCGCGTGATCGACTACATCGCCGCCGAGTTCCAGAAGGAGAGCGGCGTCGACGTGCGCAAGGACCCGCTCGCGGTCCAGCGCCTCAAGGAAGCGGCCGAGAAAGCGAAGATCGAGCTGTCTTCCGGACAGCAGACGGAAATCAACCTGCCGTACATCACGGCCGACGCCTCGGGCCCGAAGCACCTGACGCTGAAGCTGACGCGCGCCAAGCTCGAGTCGCTGGTCGAGGAACTCGTCCAGCGTACGGTCGAACCCTGCCGCGTTGCGCTCAAGGACGCCGGGCTCTCGATCAGCGACGTCGACGAGGTGATCCTGGTCGGCGGCCAGACCCGCATGCCGCTCGTGCAGAAGGCGGTCAAGGACCTGTTCGGCAAGGAGCCGCGCAAGGACGTCAACCCGGACGAGGCGGTCGCGGTCGGTGCGGCCATACAGGGCGGCGTGCTGGCCGGCGACGTCAAGGACGTGCTGCTGCTCGACGTCACGCCGCTTTCGCTCGGCATCGAGACTTTGGGCGGAGTCATGACGCGCCTGATCGAGAAGAACACCACGATCCCCACCAAGACCTCGCAGGTGTTCTCGACCGCCGAGGACAATCAGGGCGGCGTGACGATCCACGTGCTGCAGGGCGAGCGCGACCGGGCGAGCGACAACAAGTCGCTCGGCAAGTTCGACCTCTCGGACATCCCGCCGGCGCCGCGCGGCATGCCGCAGATCGAGGTGACCTTCGATATCGACGCGAACGGCATCCTGCACGTGTCGGCCAAGGATAAGGCGACCGGCAAGGAGCAGAGGATCGTCATCAAGGCCTCGAGCGGCCTCTCCGAGGAAGAGATCAAGCAGATGATCCGCGATGCGGAGGCGCACGCGGCCGAGGACAAGAAGTTCCGCGAGCTCGCGGAGACGCGCAACCGCGCGGATGCGCTACTGCACGCGACCGAGAAGTCGGTGAAGGATCTCGGCGACAAGGTGACGGGTGAGGAGCGCGCCGCGATCGAGGCGGCGATCTCGGACCTGCGCGGCGTGCTGAAAGGCGACGACCAGTCGGCCATCGAGCACAAGGCGGAGGCGCTCGCGAAGGCAAGCGCGCCGGTGGTGCAGCGCGCGTACCAGGCGGAAGGCGCGGGCGCCGCTCCGGACGCGGACGCGTCGGCCAAGCCGGGCGCGGATGCCGGCAAGGACGACGTCCTGGACGCGGAGTTCGAGGAGATCAAGGACAAGGACAACAAGCCGCACTGACGGCGGCGCGGTCCAGTCCGTGAGCGACGATATCCGCCGGGTGGCGCAAGGCCACCCGGCGTTCGCGCATGTGGAGCGCCATGTCGAAGCGTGATTTCTACCAGGTGCTGGGCGTGCCCCGAAACGCCACCGAGGATGCCATCAAGAAGGCATACCGGCGCCTGGCCATGAAGTACCACCCCGACCGGAATCCTGACGACAAGGAAGCCGAGGAGCGGTTCAAGGAAGCGAAGGAGGCCTACGAGGTCCTGACCGACGCCCAGAAGCGAGCCGCCTACGACCAGTACGGCCGCGCCGGCCTCGACGCGGCGCGCGGTGCCGGCCAGGGCTTCAGCCCGTCGGACGCTTTTGGCGACATCTTCGGCGACATGTTTGGGGACATCTTCGGCGGCGGACGCCGCGGAGGGCGGAGCGCGGTCTTCCGCGGCGCCGACCTGCGCTACGAGCTGTCGCTCGACCTAGAGCAGGCGGTCTTCGGCACCAGCCAGGAAATCGACTACCAGACGGTCCGCGAATGCACCGAGTGCAGCGGTAGCGGCGCTGCGCGCGGACATTCGCCCGCCACCTGCGAGACCTGCCAGGGCAGCGGACAAGTGCGCATCAGCCAGGGCATCTTCGCCGTGCAGCAGACCTGCCCGCGCTGCAAGGGACGCGGCACGATCACCACGGACCCCTGCCCGAAGTGCGCGGGGCAGGGGCGCACGCGGACCACCAAGCGGCTGTCCGTGAAGGTGCCCCCGGGCGTCGACACGGGCGACCGGATCCGGCTTGCGGGCGAAGGCGAAGCGGGCCGGAATGGCGGGCCGCCGGGCGACCTCTATGTCGAGATCGTGGTTCGCGAGCATCCGATCTTCGAGCGCGACGGCGCGCACCTGTCCTGCGAGGTTCCGATCGGCTTCGCGACCGCGGCCCTCGGCGGCAGCGTCGACGTTCCGACGCTCGAAGGCCAGGCCGCGATCAAGGTGCCGGCCGGAACGCAGTCAGGCCGCGTGTTCCGGCTGCGGGATAAGGGCATCCGGCCGGTCCGCGGCGGTTCGACGGGCGACCTCTTTTGCCGCGTGGTCGTCGAGACGCCGGTGGAGCTCAGCTCGGAGCAGAAAGAGCTGCTCCGCAAGTTCGAGGGCGCGCTGGCTGCGGACGGCAGGCGCCATAATCCGCGCCAGCGTTCCTGGCTCGAGGGCGTGCGCCAGTTCTTCGGCAGGATGGGCAGCTGAGATGACGAACGTCGCGGTGCTCGGGATCAGCGGACGGGTCGGCCGTTGCCTCGTGCGGGCGATCCGCGAGTCGCCGGATTTCGTGCTGACGGGCGCGCTCGCTTCACCTTCGAGCTCGGCGCTCGGGCGAGACGCCGGCGAGATTGCACAAGCCGGCCCGATCGCCGTCGCAGTGACGGCGGACCGCGAACAGGCCTTGGCGAAGGCTGAGGTGGCCATCGACTTCACGCTGCCCGAGGCGCTCGGCGACAACCTCGTCGCCGTCGCGAAGGCCGGCATCCCGCTCGTCGTCGGCATCACGGGACTCGACGCCGCGCGCCAGTCGGAGCTGCGCCGATTCAGCGAACGCTTCCCGGTTCTCGTCGCACCCAACATGTCGCTGGCCGTCAACCTGCTCTTCGGCCTGGCCGGGCGGGCGGCGGCGGCCCTTCCTCCGGACTACGACGTGGAGATCGTCGAAGCGCACCACCGCGGAAAGGCGGATGCCCCGTCGGGGACGGCGCTCCGGCTCGGCGAGATCGTGGCGGGCGCGCGGGGCGGTACGCTCGCCGAGCACGCCGTCTACGGCCGGCTCGGCAAGTCCGCAGGCCGCGCGCCTGGCGCGATCGGCTTCGCGAGCCTGCGCGGCGGGGACATCGTCGGCCAGCACCAGGTGCTTTTCGCGGGCATTGGCGAGACACTCGAGCTCGTTCACCGAACCAGCGACCGCATGACCTTCGCGCACGGCGCGCTCGCCGCTGCGCGCTGGATTCTCGGCCGACCGCCGGGCGTCTATGGGATGTCCGACGTCCTCGGAATCTGATGTAGAATTGCCGCTCAGGTCGCGGCCCCCTTCTGAGACAGCTGATGACCGGTGGAGTCCAAGACGGGCCCACCCACTGATGTCCTGCGCCTCTTGCCGGCAACGGCGCGGCGGGACCCGGAGGTAACCTGGTGACACCGACACCTGCAGTGCTCGCGCTCGAGGACGGCACGGTGTTTCGAGGCACTTCGATCGGGGCTTCCGGCGTCACGACGGGCGAGGTCGTGTTCAACACGGCCATGACGGGCTACCAGGAGATCCTCACGGATCCCTCGTATGCGCGCCAGATCGTTACGCTGACCTATCCACACGTCGGCAATACCGGCGTCACGCCCGAGGACCTCGAGTCCGATTCCGTCCATGCCGCGGGCCTCGTGATCCGAGACCTGCCGCGGCGATACTCGAGCTGGCGCGCCAGCCACTCGCTGTCGAGTTTCCTGATGGAAGGCGAGACGGTCGCGATTGCGGGCATCGACACCCGGAAGCTCACGCGCATCCTCCGCGAGCGGGGCGCGCAGGGCGGTTGCATCGCGACCGCGGACAAGGCCGACGCCGACGTTGCACTCCGCGCGGCGCGCGCCTTTCCTGGCCTGAAGGGAATGGACCTCGCGAAAGTCGTGTCCGTGCGCTCGTCCTACCAGTGGAACGAGGGCAGCATCGGGCGCGAGCCCTCGCGCGTGCTGCGGCCGGGCTCGCGGCTGCACGTCGTCGCCTACGACTTCGGCATCAAGCGCAACATCCTGCGGCTGCTGTCGGACTACGGCTGCCGCATGACGGTCGTGCCGGCGCAGACGAGCGCAGCCGACGTGCTCGCGCTCAATCCCGACGGCATCTTCCTCTCGAACGGGCCCGGCGACCCCGAGCCCTGCGACTACGCGATCGCGGCCATCCAGGAATTTCTCGAGACCGACATCCCGGTGTTCGGGATCTGCCTCGGCCACCAGCTGCTCGGCCTCGCGAGCGGCGCCAGCACCGTCAAGATGAAATTCGGCCATCACGGCGCGAACCATCCGGTGCAGGAGCTCGCCGGCGGCCACGTGCTGATCACGAGCCAGAACCACGGGTTCGCCGTCGACGAGGACACGCTTCCGGCGACCTTGAAGGCGACGCACCGCTCGCTGTTCGACGGCTCGCTGCAGGGCATCGCACGCACGGACCGGCCGGCCTTCGGCTTCCAGGGCCACCCGGAGGCGAGCCCGGGCCCGCACGACCTCCGGCCGCTCTTCGAGCACTTCGTGTTCCTGATGGTGCGCCGCCTGCAGCTCATGCTCCGCGCGCAGGTCGCGGTCGCGGAGGGGGCTTCGGCGCGCTGATGGGCAAGCGCACCGACATCGAAAGCATCCTCATCATCGGCGCGGGCCCGATCATCATCGGCCAGGCCTGCGAGTTCGACTACTCCGGCGCGCAGGCCTGCCGGGCGCTCCGCGAGGAGGGCTACCGCGTCATCCTCGTCAACTCGAACCCCGCGACGATCATGACGGACCCCGAGATGGCCGACTCGATCTACATCGAGCCGGTCGACTGGCGGACGGTCGCGCGGATCATCGAGAAGGAGCGTCCGGACGCGCTCCTGCCGACGATGGGCGGCCAGACCGCGCTCAACACCGCGCTCGACCTGGTGCGCGAGGGCGTCCTCGAGCGCTTCGGCGTCGAGATGATCGCGGCCTCGCGCGAGGCCATCGACATGGCGGAGGACCGCGAGCTCTTCCGGAACGCCATGCGCGGCATCGGGCTCGAGTGCCCCAAGTCCTATATCGCGCACGACCTCGACGAGGCGCTGGCCGTGCAGGCCGAAGTCGGCTATCCGACGGTGATCCGTCCGTCGTTCACGCTCGGCGGCACGGGCGGCGGCATCGCCTTCAACCGCGAGGAGTTCGAGGAGATCGTGATGCGGGGCCTCGACGCCTCGCCGACGGCCGAGGTGCTGATCGAGGAATCGGTGCTCGGCTGGAAGGAATACGAGATGGAGGTGGTGCGGGACCGCAAGGACAACTGCATCATCGTCTGCTCGATCGAGAACCTCGACCCGATGGGCGTGCATACGGGCGACTCGATCACGGTCGCGCCGGCGCAGACGCTGACCGACAAGGAGTACCAGCGCATGCGCGACGCGTCGATCGCCGTGCTGCGCCAGGTCGGCGTCGAGTGCGGCGGCTCGAACGTGCAGTTCGCGATCAGCCCCGACGACGGCCGCATGCTCGTGATCGAGATGAACCCGCGGGTGTCGCGCTCCTCGGCGCTCGCCTCCAAGGCGACCGGCTTCCCGATCGCGAAGATCGCGGCCAAACTCGCGATCGGCTATACGCTCGACGAGCTGCGGAACGAGATCACGGGCGGCGCGACACCGGCGTCCTTCGAGCCGACGATCGACTACGTCGTGACCAAGGTTCCACGCTTCACCTTCGAGAAATTTCCCGGCTCGAACACGCGCCTCACGACACAGATGAAGTCGGTCGGCGAGGCCATGGCGATCGGCCGCACCTTCCAGGAGTCGCTGCAGAAGGCGCTGCGGAGCCTCGAGACCGGCTGCGACGGCCTGACGCCCATCCTTGCGCTGCCCCTAGACGCCGACGGCGAGCTTCGGCTCGCCGAGGAATTGCGCCACCCGGGCGGCGAGCGCATCCGCTACGTCGCTGACGCCTTCCGCGCGAGCTGGCCGCTCGAGCGCGTCGCCGCGGAAACCATGATCGATCCCTGGTTCCTCGAGCAGATCGAGGAGCTCGTGCGGGAGGAGGAGGCCGTGCGCTCCGAAGGCATCGCGGGGCTGACGTTCGAGCGATTGCTCGCGCTGAAGCGCAAGGGCTTCTCCGACGCCGCGCTCGCGCGTGCCATGGGCGCCCCCGAGTCGCGGGTGCGCGCTCGACGGCTCGCTTGCGGCGTGCACCCGGTGTACAAGCGCGTCGATACCTGCGCCGCCGAGTTTGCGACCTCGACCGCCTACCTATATTCCAGCTACGACCAGGAGTGCGAGTCGGACCCGACGGCGCGGCCGAAGATCATGATCCTGGGCGGCGGCCCGAACCGCATCGGCCAGGGCATCGAATTCGACTATTGCTGCGTGCATGCCGCGCTCGCGCTGCGCGAGGACGGCTACGAGACCATCATGGTCAACTGCAATCCGGAGACAGTCTCGACCGACTACGACGTATCGGACCGGCTCTACTTCGAGCCGCTGACATTCGAGGACGTCATGGAGGTCATCGGCCGTGAGAAGCCGCAGGGCGTCATCGTGCAGTTCGGGGGCCAGACGCCGCTCAAGCTCGCGCGCCAGCTCGCCGCCGCCGGCGCGCCCATCATCGGCACGAGCCCCGACTCGATCGATGTCGCGGAGGACCGCGAGCGCTTCCAGCAGCTCCTGATGAAGCTTGGCCTGCGCCAGCCGGCGAATGCGACTGCACGCGAGGAGGAGCGCGCGATCGACCTCGCGCGCGAGGTCGGTTTCCCGCTGATCGTGCGGCCTTCCTACGTGCTCGGTGGACGCGCGATGGAAATCGTCTACGAGGAGGAGGACCTGCGCACTTACATGCGCGAGGCCGTAAAGGTCTCGAACGAGAGTCCGGTGCTGCTCGACCGCTTTCTCGACCTCGCGATTGAAGTCGACGTCGACGCCATCTGCGACGGGCAGGACGTGCTGATCGGCGGGATCATGGAGCACGTCGAGCAGGCCGGCGTCCATTCCGGCGACTCGAGCTGCTCGCTCCCCCCGGCGAGCCTGCCGCCCGAGATCCAGGACGAGCTCCGCAGCCAGACGCGGAAGATGGCGCAGGCGCTGAACGTCGTCGGCCTCATGAACGTGCAGTTCGCGATCCAGAACGGCGTCGTCTACGTGCTCGAAGTCAACCCGCGCGCGTCGCGGACCGTGCCCTTCGTATCGAAGGCGACGGGCCGGCCGCTCGCGAAGATCGCGGCCCGCGTGATGGCGGGCCGCAAGCTTGCCGATCTCGAAGCGACCGAGGAGCGCGTGCCTCCTTACTTCTCCGTCAAGGAAGCCGTGTTCCCGTTCGGCAAGTTCCCGGATTCGGACCCGATCCTCGGCCCGGAGATGAAGTCGACGGGCGAGGTGATGGGCACGGGCCGCACCTTCGGCGAGGCGTACGCGAAATCCCAGGCTGCCAGCGGAATCCGGCTGCCGACGCGCGGCGTCTGCCTCATTTCGGTGCGCGACCGCGACAAGGAGGCCGCGACCGCGGTCGCGCGCAATCTCCTCGACCGCGGATTCGAGATCATCGCGACCCACGGCACGCAGGTGGCGCTCGAGGCCGCCGGCGTGCCCTGCCGGCGTGCGCTCAAGGTGCGCGAGGGCCGCCCGCACATCGTCGACATGATCAAGAATGACGAGATCGACCTCATCATCAACACGACCGAAGGCAAGCGCGCGATCCGCGAGTCACACTCGATCCGGCGCGAGGCGGAGCTGCGCCGCGTGACCTACTACACGACGGTCAATGCGGCGCACGCGACCATCGCCGCGCTCGACCATCTGGAAGACCACGACGTGAACCGGCTCCAGGACCTGCACCGCGAGCTCGGCGCGGCATGAGGACGCCGATCACGCTGCGCGGCGCCGAGAAGCTGCGCGAGGAGCTGCGCCGCCTGAAGGCCGAAGACCGGCCCGCGATCATTCGCGCGATCGCCGAGGCGCGCTCGCACGGCGACCTGTCCGAGAACGCCGAGTACCACGCGGCGCGCGAGCAGCAGGGCTTCATCGAGGGGCGCATCAAGGAGATCGAGCAGCGGCTCGCCAACGCCCAGGTGATCGACCCGTCCTCGATCCCGCACACGGGCAAGGTCGTGTTCGGCGCGACGGTCGAGCTCGCGCCGGTCGACGGCGGGCCGGAGGTGAGCTACCAGATCGTCGGCGATGACGAGGCCGACATCCGCAGCGGCCTCGTGTCGATCAATTCGCCGATCGCGCGCGCGTTGATCGGACGAACGGTGGGCGATGAGGTGGAAGTCGCGGCGCCGAGTGGCGCGCGCAGCTTCGAGGTGCTAGCCGTAAGACTCGCCTGACTTACGAGTCCGGCAGAAGAATCTTCTGTAGCTTGCTGTTCTTCTTGTAAAAAAGACCGACGTTCCCGATGCGGTAGACGAACTCGGACCCGGTGAGTCGGGCGAGCTCATCCAGGATCGAATCCCGCGCTTCGCGATCGCCGACCCGGGCACGGAGCTTGACGAGCTCATGGTGCTCGAGCGCAAGCCGCAATTCCTCGGCGACGCCTGGCGTCAGACCCTTCTGCCCGACGAGCACGATCGGGTGCAACTCGTGGCCGAGCCGTCTCAAATGCTTTTTTTGCCGCTCGGTCAGCGCCATCGTCGCATTATAGGGGCCGGTCGGCGGAGGCACGGATGGCGCGTCGCAGCAAGTCAAGCGGCCGATGGCTTGAAGAACACTTCTCGGATCCCTACGTGCGGCGTGCGCAGGAGTCGGGGCTTCGCTCGCGCGCCGCGTTCAAGCTGGAAGAGCTCGACAGCGCTGAAAAGCTGTTCACTCCAGGCGCGGTTGTCGTCGACTTGGGCGCTGCGCCCGGCGGCTGGAGCCAGTACGCCGCGCGCCGGCTCGGAGGGAAGGGTCGGGTGCTCGCGCTCGACCTCCTGCCCATGGACGCGATCGCGGGCGTCGATTTCATCCAAGGCGATTTCCGGGAGCAGGCGGTGCTCGATGGGCTTCTCGAGAAGCTGGGCGGACGCCGCGTCGACCTTGTGATGTCGGACATGGCCCCCAACATGAGCGGTGTGGACGTGGTGGACCACGCCCGGGCCGCGGACCTCGAGGGCCTCGCGCTCGATTTTGCGCGTCAGGTGCTCGGCTCCGACGGCGCATTGGTGATGAAGGTTTTCCAGGGGGCCGGATTTCAGGAGTTGCTGGCCGAGGCCCGCCGTGCTTTCCGGGCGGTCCGCATGCGAAAACCCGAGGCATCGAGGCGTCGGAGTTCCGAGACGTATTTGGTGGCGAGGGGTCCCCGTCCGGTGTAAGGTGAAACTCGCACCCCGGTGGAGTGGTCCAAGTCCTTGACCCACCGGCAATTGATTCGAGGCCAGGAGCCCGAGTTTGAACGATCTGACCAGAAACATCGTCCTGTGGGTCGTCATCGCGATCGTCCTGCTCGCGGTCTTCTCGAATTTCGGCCAGCGCGCGGCAGCGCCTGAGGAACTCGGCTACTCGCAGTTCCTGACGGAAGTGCGCAGCGGCGGCATCCGCACTGCGACCTTCAAGGGCGACACGATCGTCGGGGAGCGGGCGAGCGGCGGCAACTACATCACGCACAACCCCGAGACGGATAACACGCAGCTGATCGGGCTGCTCGACAAGCAGCACGTCGTGTTCGACGCGGCGCCTCCGGAGCGCCAGGGCTTCCTGCTGCAACTCTTCATTTCCTCGTTCCCGATCCTCCTCCTGATCGGCGTCTGGATCTATTTCATGCGCCAGATGCAGGGCGGAGCCGGCGGCCGCGGCGCAATGTCCTTCGGCAAGAGCCGCGCGCGGCTCCTGTCCGAGGACCAGGTCAGCGTGACGTTCGCGGACGTCGCGGGCGTCGACGAAGCCAAGGAAGAGGTCGCCGAGATCGTCGACTTCCTGAAGGACCCTTCGAAGTTCCAGAAGCTCGGCGGCAAGATCCCGAAGGGCGTGCTGATGGTCGGCAGCCCCGGCACCGGCAAGACGCTGCTCGCGCGCGCGATCGCGGGCGAGGCCAAGGTTCCGTTCTTCACGATCTCGGGCTCCGATTTCGTCGAGATGTTCGTCGGCGTCGGCGCGAGCCGCGTGCGCGACATGTTCGAGCAGGCGAAGAAGCACGCGCCCTGCATCGTCTTCATCGACGAGATCGACGCCGTCGGCCGGCACCGCGGCGCGGGCCTCGGCGGCGGACACGACGAGCGCGAGCAGACGCTGAACCAGCTCCTCGTCGAGATGGACGGCTTCGAGGGCAACGAAGGCGTCATCGTCATCGCTGCGACCAACCGGCCCGATGTACTCGACCCGGCACTGCTGCGCCCCGGCCGCTTCGACCGCCAGGTCGTGGTTCCGCTGCCGGACGTGCGCGGCCGAGAGCAGATCCTGAAGGTGCACATGCGCAAGGTCCCGATCGCCGAGGACGTGCGCCCGTCGCTGATCGCGCGCGGCACGCCGGGATTCTCGGGCGCGGATCTCATGAACCTCGTCAACGAGGCGGCACTCTTCGCCGCGCGCGCCAACAAGCGGCTCGTGACGATGGACGAGTTCGAGCGCGCGAAGGACAAGATCATGATGGGCGCCGAGCGGCGCTCGATGGTCATGAGCGAGCAGGAAAAGCTCAACACCGCCTACCACGAGGCGGGCCACGCGATCGTCGGCATGAGCCTCCCCGAGCACGATCCGGTCTACAAGGTCACGATCATCCCGCGCGGGCGAGCGCTCGGCGTCACGATGTTCCTCCCCGAGGAAGACCGCTACAGCTACAGCAAGCGCCGCATCGAAGGCCAGATCACGAGCCTGTTCGGCGGCCGCATCGCCGAGGAGCTGAAGTTCGGGCCGGAAGCCGTCACGACCGGCGCCTCGAACGACATCGAGCGGGCGACCAACCTCGCGCGCAGCATGGTCACGAAGTGGGGCCTGTCCGAGCGCCTCGGGCCGCTCGCCTACATGGAGGACGAGGGCGAGGTGTTCCTCGGCCGCACGGTGACGCAGCACAAGCAGGTGTCCGACGTGACGGCGCATGTCATCGACGAGGAAATCCGGCGCGTGATCGACAACGCGTATGCCCAGGCACGCATGATCCTGACCTCGAACCGCGAGAAGCTCGACGTCATGGCGAATGCGCTCATCAAGTACGAGACCATCGACGAAGAGCAGCTCAAGGACATCATGGCCGGGCGAGCACCCAAGGCGCCGCGCGACTGGGACGAGACCGGCGCCGCGAGCGGCGGCCAGGGCAGCGCCAAGCCCGAGCCGGTGATCGGCCCGCCGGCCAGCCAGACCTGATCCGCGCGCGGCCTTCGCGGCTGCGCCAGGCCCGTTATCGCCGGGACCGTTTCCATGCGACTCCTCTGCGGCCGTCACCGGATCGACCTCGACCGCCCGGTCGTCATGGGCGTGCTCAACGTCACGCCCGACTCTTTCTCCGACGGCGGTCGCTACGCTGAGCTCGCGGAAGCGCTCTCCCATGGCCGACGCCTCGCAGAGGAGGGCGCCGCGATCATCGACGTCGGCGGCGAATCGACGCGACCCGGCGCCGCGCCCGTCGGCGAGGATGAGGAACTGCGGCGCGTCATCCCGGTGATCGAGGGCCTCGCCTCGCAGCTCGACGTGCCGATCTCCGTCGACACGCGAACTCCCGGCGTCATGCGCCGCTCGCTCGCGGCCGGCGCCTCGATGGTGAACGACGTGACAGCGCTCGGCGCAGCCGGCGCGCTCGAGGCGGTTGCGGCGACCGACGCGGCTGCCTGCCTCATGCACATGCAGGGCGAGCCGGGCACCATGCAGGCCGACCCGCGCTATGGCGACGTGCTCGGCGAAGTGAGCGCCTTCCTGCGCGCTCGCGTCGCGGCCTGCGAAGCCGCCGGGATCGCGCGGGACCGCCTCGTGGTCGACCCGGGCTTCGGCTTCGGCAAAACGCTCGAGCACAACCTCGTGCTGCTGGCCGGTCTTCCGGCGATTGCCGCGGACGGAGTGGCGGTTCTAGCCGGGCTTTCGCGCAAGCGAATGATCGGCGCGCTGACCGGCCGCGCCGACGGCGACCGGCTGGGCGGCAGCCTGGCCGCCGCCGTGCTGGCGGCGCTTCGTGGGGCTCGCATCATCCGTGCGCACGACGTGCGCGCCACGGTCGATGCACTGGCGGTCTTGGCGGGATCGGGCGCGTTGCGGGACAATCCGGCCTGACCATGCGCTATTTCGGCACCGACGGTGTCCGCGGCCGGGTGGGCACCCACCCGATGACGGTGGAATTTGCCCTGCGGCTCGCGGGAGCCGCCGCGCGCGTCCTGGCGCCGAAGGGCGGCCGCGTCCTGGTCGGCAAAGACACGCGCCTTTCCGGCTATATGTTCGAAGCGGCCCTCGAAGCGGGCTTCGTTGCCGCGGGCGTCGACGTCCTGCTCGCGGGACCGCTGCCGACTCCCGGGATCGCCTACCTGGTCCAGCGCCTCGGCTGCGATTTCGGCGCGGTGATCAGCGCCTCGCACAACCGCTTCGACGACAACGGCATCAAATTCTTCGACCGCGACGGCAGCAAGCTCGCCGACGAACTCGAAGAGGCGATCGAATCGCACCTGGACGAGCCGGCGCCGACGCGGGAATCCGCCGCCCTCGGCCGTGCGACGCGCGTCGACAACGAGCGCCAGCTGTACCAGTCGTTCTGCGCTTCGACCCTGCCCACGGGCATGAAACTCGATGGCCTCAAGCTCGTGGTCGATTGCGCGAACGGCGCCGCCTACAAGGTCGCGCCGCGCGTGCTCGCGGACCTCGGCGCCGAGATCGTGCCGATCGGCTGCTCGCCGAACGGCCGCAACATCAACGATGGCTGCGGGTCCACGGACCCGGGCCTCCTGAAGCTCACGGTGTCGGGCGTGCGCGCCGATGCCGGCATCGCGCTCGACGGCGACGGTGACCGCCTCGTGATGGCCGATCACCTCGGCCGCACGGTCGACGGTGACCAGCTGCTTTACGTGCTGACGAAAGCGCGTCTCGCCGCCGGCGACCTCAAGGGCCCGGTCGTCGGCACGGTCATGAGCAACCTCGGGCTCGAGCTCGCGCTCCGGGACCTCGGCGTGCCGTTCCAGCGCGCCGCGGTCGGCGACCGAAACGTCCTGCAGGTCCTGCGCGCGAACGGCGGCGTGCTCGGCGGCGAGGCCTCCGGGCATCTTCTGGTCCTCGACAAGGCGACGACCGGCGACGGTCTCATCGTCGGCCTGCAGGTCCTCGCGGTCATGAAGGCGACCGGCAAGTCGCTCGCGGAGCTTGCCGCGGGTATGCAGCGGTTCCCGCAGCAGCTGGTCAATGTCCGCGTCGCGAAGCGCTTCGACGCCGCGCGCGAGCCGTCGATCGCCGCCGCGATCGCGCGCGTCGAGCAGTCGCTCGGATCGCGCGGTCGCGTCGTGCTGCGCGCATCGGGTACGGAGCCGCTCATCCGCGTCATGGTGGAGGGCGAGGACGCGCAGTCTGTCGGCCGTCACGCCGAGGAGCTCGCCGCGGCCGTGCGCGCCGCTGCGCCGCCCGCATGAGTCCCGGCAGCCGAAAACCGCTGGTCGCCGGCAACTGGAAGATGAACGGCAGCCATGCCGAGGCCGCGCGCCTTGCGGGCGAGTTGATCACGCGCGGCGCGGGCACGGGCGCGGCTGAGACCGTCATCTGCCCGCCATTTGTGTATCTCGCAGAACTGCGTCGCCAGCTGGACGGTAGTCGCATTGGCCTCGGAGCGCAGGATGTCTGCGCAGAAGAGCCCGGTGCGTTCACGGGCGAGGTGTCCGCCGGCATGCTGGCCGACGTCGGCTGCCGCTATGCAATCGTCGGCCATTCCGAGCGGCGCGCGCTCTACGGCGAAGGCGACGGGCTCGTGGCGCGCAAATTCACGGCCGCGCAGCGCCACGCGCTGGTCCCGATCCTGTGCGTCGGCGAGACGCTCGAGGAGCGGGAGCGCGACGCGACCCTCGAGGTCGTGCTGCGCCAGCTCGACGCCGTCGTCGCGGCGGCCGGCATCGGAGCCTTTGCGCGTGCGGTCGTTGCCTACGAGCCGGTCTGGGCGATCGGCACCGGCAGGACGGCAACGCCCGCCCAGGCGCAGGACGTGCACGCGCTCATCCGGGGCCGTTTATCGGAAAAAGATGCTACAATCGCCGCTTCCCTTCGGGTCCTGTACGGGGGCAGCGTCAAGGCGGCGAACGCCGCGGAGCTGTTCTCGATGCCCGATGTGGACGGCGGACTGATCGGCGGCGCCGCGCTCAAGCCGGAGGATTTCGCGGGCATCTGCGCCGCGGCCGGCCGCTGAGGGGCTCGCGAGGACGAATCGAGGACATGCTGCAACACCTGATCACATTCGTGCACGGGCTCCTGTGCTTCGCGATCGTCGCGCTCGTGCTGCTGCAGCGCGGCAAAGGCGCCGACGCGGGTGCGGGCTTCGGCGCGGGCGCTTCGGGCACCGTATTCGGGGCGCGCGGCTCCGCAACTTTCTTCTCGAAGCTGACGGCCGTGCTCGCGACGCTCTTTTTCGCGACCAGCATGACGCTCGCCTGGTTCGCGACGCGCCCGCGCACGGACGTGCCGAAGAGCATCGTCGATACCACGGTGACCGAGCCCGTGCCGTCCTCGGGCGTGGATGAGAACTCGGTGCCGGCCCTCCCGGCCGCGCCGCCGGCGCAGAGTCCGGCGCCGCAGCCTGCGCCGGACAGCCAGTGACCGGACGATCGATCGATTTCAGTGCCGACGTGGCGGAATTGGTAGACGCGCTAGCTTGAGGGGTTAGTGGGGAAACTCGTGTCGGTTCGAGTCCGACCGTCGGCACCATTCCCGACTCGATGACGGATGATTCCCGGGGGTCCCAAGCGGCCACCCGGACGGTTACAATGCGGCCGGCTTGCGGGGCCCGTCCCGCGCCCGACAACGGTCGCCGATTTGCTCGATAACTACCTGCCCATCCTGATTTTTCTCGCGGTCGCCGGCGGCTTCGGGCTGGTTTTGCTCGCGGCAGGCTGGGTGCTCGGGCCGCGCCGCCCGGACGGCCAGAAGGATTCGCCTTACGAGTGCGGCTTCGAGGCCTTCGAGGACTCGCGCACGAAGTTCGACGTCCGCTATTACCTCGTCGCTATCCTCTTCATCATCTTCGACCTCGAAATCGCCTTCCTGTTTCCGTGGGCGGTGTCGCTCGAAGCGATCGGTGGATTCGGGCTCCTTTCGATGGGCGTGTTCCTCGCCATCCTCGTGATCGGCTTCATCTACGAATGGAAGAAGGGGGCCCTCGAATGGGACTGAGCGAGGCCGCCCCGGAGCTCGCGCCCGTCATCCAGGGCCGTGGCTTCGTCACGACGTCAGTCGACAACCTCATGAATTGGGCGCGCACGGGGTCGCTCTGGCCGATGACCTTCGGCCTCGCCTGCTGTGCGGTCGAGATGATGCACGCAGGCGCTGCGCGCTACGACCTCGACCGCTTCGGCGTCGTGTTCCGCGGCAGCCCGCGGCAGTCCGACGTCATGATCGTGGCCGGCACGCTCGTCAACAAGATGGCGCCGGCGCTGCGCAAGGTCTACGACCAGATGCCAGAGCCACGCTGGGTGATCTCGATGGGTTCCTGTGCAAATGGCGGCGGCTACTACCATTATTCCTACGCCGTCGTGCGCGGCTGCGATCGCATCGTGCCGGTCGATGTCTACGTTCCCGGCTGCCCGCCGACCGCCGAGGCGCTCGTCTACGGCATCCTGCAGCTGCAGGACAAGATTCGCCGCACCAGCACGATCGCGCGCGGTCCTGCATGACCCGCATCGAGGCGACCGCGCGGGCCATCGAGTCCCGGATTGGCGCGCGGGCCGTTCCGGTTGCGTCGCTGCCGGGCGAGGTCGCGATCGAGGTCGCGACGGATCACCTGCTGGCCGTCTGCACCGAGCTGCGCGACGCGGCGGACCTCGCCTTCGAGCAGCTGATCGACCTCTCCGGTATCGACTACCTCGACTACGGGCGCTCGGAATGGACGACTGACGATGCGACGTCTTCGGGATTCAGCCGTGGCGTCGAACGCGCGCCGCGCGCCGAAGCGCCGGCGACGCCCGGTCGCTTCGCGGTCGTGTACCAGCTCCTTTCGGTGTCGCGGAACACGCGCCTGCGGCTGCGCTGCCCTTGCGGCGGCGGCGAGCCGCCGATGGTCGACTCCGTGACCGGCATCTGGGCCTCCGCGGACTGGTACGAACGCGAGGCCTTCGACCTCTACGGGATCCTGTTCCGCGGACATCCCGACCTGCGGCGGATCCTCACCGACTACGGCTTCATCGGCCATCCATTCCGCAAGGATTTCCCGCTTTCGGGCCACGTCGAGGTGCGCTACGACCCGTCGCGCGGGCGCGTCGTCTACGAGCCGGTCAGCATCGAGCCGCGCGTGACCGTGCCGAAGGTGATCCGCAAGGAGCGGGATCCGGGTTCGCCTGGGGCGGGCGGCCATGGCTGAGTTCCAGAACTTCACGCTGAACTTCGGGCCGCAGCACCCCGCGGCGCACGGCGTGCTGCGCCTCGTGCTGGAAATGGATGGCGAGGTGATCCAGAAGGCGGATCCGCACATCGGGCTCCTGCATCGCGCGACGGAAAAGCTCGCCGAGTCCAAGCCTTTCAACCACTCGATCGGCTACATGGACCGGCTCGACTACGTGTCGATGATGTGCAACGAGCACGCCTACGTGCGCGCCATCGAGCGGCTGCTCGGGATCGATGCGCCGGAGCGCGCGCAATACATCCGCACGATGTTCGACGAGATGACGCGCATCCTGAACCACCTGATGTGGATCGGCTCGCACGCGCTCGACATCGGCGCGATGACGGTGTTCCTGTATGCGTTCCGCGAGCGCGAGGACCTCATGGACTGCTACGAGGCGGTCTCGGGCACGCGCATGCACGCAACCTACTACCGCCCGGGCGGCGTCTACCGCGACTTGCCAGAGACGATGCCGCAGTACAAGGAGGCCAAGGGCCGGAGCACGGCCGACCTCAAAAGGCGGAACGCCGCGCGCTCGGGGACGCTTCTCGACTTCGTCTGGGACTTCACCGAGCGATTCCCGTCCTGCGTGGACGAATATGAGACGCTCCTGACCGACAACCGGATCTGGAAGCAGCGGACGGTGAACATCGGCGTCGTTACGCCCGAGCGCGCGCTGCAGCTCGGCTTCACGGGCCCGATGCTGCGCGGCTCCGGCGTCGTCTGGGACCTTCGCAAGAAGCAGCCATACGCCGCCTACGACCGCGTCGAGTTCGACGTGCCGGTCGGCGTCAACGGCGACTGTTACGACCGTTACCTCTGCCGCGTCGCGGAGCTCCGGCAATCGAACCGCATCATCCGCCAGTGCGTCGAGTGGCTGCGCGTCAACCACGGACCGGTGATCCTGGACGACCACAAGGTCACCCCGCCCCGGCGCGGCGAGATGAAGGACGACATGGAATCGCTGATCCACCACTTCAAGCTCTTCACCGAAGGGTATTGCGTGCCGGAGGGCGAGACCTACGCGGCGGTCGAGGCGCCGAAGGGCGAGTTCGGCGTGTGGCTCGTGTCGGACGGCGCCAACAAGCCCTACCGTGTCAAGTGCCGGGCGCCGGGCTTCGCGCACCTCGCCGCGATGGATGAATTGACGCGCGGCCACATGCTCGCGGACGTCGTCGCAATGATCGGCACGATGGACATCGTGTTCGGGGAGATCGACCGGTGAGCGGAGAGGGTCGGGGCGCAGGCGTACTTAATGCGCATTCGCGTGAGGAAATCGACCACTGGCTCGCGAAATTCCCGCCCGACCGGCGCCGCTCTGCGGTCATCGCGGCGCTGCGCGTCGCGCAGCACCAGAATCAGGGCTGGCTCTCGACCGAGCTCATGGACGCGGTCGCGGCGTACATCGGCCTGCCGCCGATCCAGGTCTACGAGGTCGCGAGTTTCTACTCGATGTTCGAGACAAAGCCCGCCGGCCGCGTGCACGTCTCGATTTGCACCAACATCAGCTGCATGCTTTGCGGCGCCGACGAGATCGTCGCAGCCGTCGAGCAGCACCTCGGCATCAGGACCGGTGAGACGACCCCGGACGGGAAATTCTTCCTCAAGCGCGAGGAGGAGTGCCTCGCGGCCTGCAACAACGCGCCGATGATGATGGTGGACCACGTCTACCACGAGAACCTGACGCCGGAATCGGCGGTCCGGGTCCTGGACGGGGTGAAGTGACTATGGCGCGTGCGATGAACCAGGTTGTCTTCGAGCCGCTGGCGCACGCCGAGAGCTGGACGCTGCCGGTGTACGTGAAGCTGGGCGGATACCAGGCCTGGCGGAAGATCCTCGCCGAAAGGACGCCGCGCGAGGCGATCATCGAGGAAGTGAAGGCTTCCGGCCTGAAGGGACGCGGCGGCGCCGGCTTCCCGACGGGAGTGAAGTGGAGCTTCATGCCGCGCAGCGCCCCCGGGCAGAAATACGTCGTCTGCAACTCCGACGAGAGCGAGCCCGGAACCTGCCACGACCGCGACATCCTGCGCTTCAACCCGCACTCGGTGATCGAGGGCATGGCGATCGGCGGTTATGCGATGGGTGCGACCGTCGGCTACAACTACGTCCGCGGCGAGTTTCTCGCTGAGCCCTATCCCCGGTTCGAGGCGGCGCTCGCGGAAGCCTACGCTGCCGGTCTGCTCGGCAAGGACATTCAGGGCTCCGGGATCGATTTCGACCTTTACGGCGTTGCGGGCGCCGGCGCCTACATCTGCGGAGAGGAGACCGCGCTGCTGGAATCGCTCGAGGGCAAGCCCGGCAAGCCGCGCTTCAAGCCGCCGTTTCCCGCGAACTTCGGTCTCTACGGCAAGCCGACGACGATCAACAACACGCTGTCCTTCGCCTCGGTGCCGGCCATCCTGCGCAAAGGCGCCAAGTGGTTCGCCGAGCTCGGCGTGCCGAACGCGGGCGGCACGGTGATCTTCTCGGTGTCCGGGCACGTCGCGAAGCCCGGCAACTACGAGTTGCCGCTCGGCATTCCCTTCAAGGAGCTGCTCGAGATCTGCGGCGGCATGCGCGGCGGCCGCAGGCTCAAGGCGGTCATACCGGGCGGCTCGTCCGTGCCGGTGCTGCCGGCGGCGCTGATCGAGGACTGCACGATGGACTACGACTCGCTGCGCAAGGCCGGCAGCAGCGTCGGCACCGGCGCGATGATCGTGATGGACGAGACGACCTGCATGGTGCGCGTTCTCGAGCGCATCTCGCGCTTCTACATGGCCGAGTCCTGCGGCCAGTGCACGCCCTGCCGCGAGGGGACGGGCTGGCTCACGCGCATGCTGCGGCGGATCCTGGCGGGGCAGGGGCGCATGACGGACCTCGACCTCCTGGTGCAGGTCGCGAACCAGATCGAGGGCCACACGATCTGCGCGCTCGGCGACGCCGCCGCCTGGCCGGTGCAGAGCTTCCTGCGACACTTCCGGCACGAGTTCGCCTACATGGTCGAGCACGGCGGCCGCAGCATCGTCGATGCGCCGGCTCAGGCGGTCGCATGAGCGACGACGTCGTCAACGTCGAGGTCGATGGCCGGCCGCTGAAGGCGCGCAAGGGCCAGATGATCATCCAGCTGACCGACCAGGCCGGCGTCTACGTGCCGCGCTTCTGCTACCACGAGAAGCTCTCGATCGCGGCGAACTGCCGGATGTGCCTGGTCGAGGTGGAGAAGGCGCCGAAGCCGATGCCCGCCTGCGCGACGCCGGTCGCCGAGGGCATGAAGGTCTTCACGCGCTCCGCGCGCGCTAAAGCCGCGCAGAAGGCGACCATGGAGTTCCTGCTGATCAACCATCCGCTCGATTGCCCGATCTGCGACCAGGGCGGCGAGTGCGAGCTGCAGGACCTGGCGCTCGGATTCGGCGCGGCCGCTTCGCGCTTCGACGAGCGCAAGCGCTCGGTAAAGGACATGAACCTCGGCCCGCTCGTCTCGACCGACATGACGCGCTGCATCCATTGCACGCGCTGCGTGCGATTCACGGCCGAGGTCGCTGGCCTGCAGGAGCTCGGCGCGACCGGGCGCGGCGAGTGGATGGAGATCGGCACCTGGATCGAGAAGAGCGTGGACCATGAGCTCTCCGGGAACGTCATCGACTTGTGCCCCGTCGGCGCGCTCAATTCCAAGCCATTCCGCCACCGTGCGCGCTCCTGGGAGATGACCGAGCACGCGCTTGTCTCCCCGCATGACGGCACGGGAACGAACCTGTGGGGCCACGTGCTGCGCGGGCGGCTCATGCGCGTCGTTCCGCGCGAGAACGAGGCGATCAACGAGACCTGGATCCCGGACCGAGACCGGTTTTCATACGAAGGGATTTATGCGCCCGATCGCCTGCGCGCGCCGATGCTGCGCGTCGAAGGGCAGTGGCGCGAGGTCGGCTGGGAGGCGGCGCTCGATGCCGCGGCGGCGCTGCTGCGCGATGCGGTGAAGGAGAGTGGCGCGGGCCGCACGGGCTTTCTCGCCTCGCCCGGCTCAACGAACGAAGAGGCGTACCTGCTGGCGCGCCTCGCGCGCGGCCTCGGCTCGCACAACGTCGACGCGCGGCTGCGCCAGCTCGACTTTTCGGACCAGACCCACGATCCGCCATATCCCGGCCTTGGCACGTCGTTGCAGGCCATGGAGTCACTCCAGGCGCTGCTTCTCGTTGGCTGCCACGTGCGGGACGAGGCTCCGATGCTCGCCCACCGCGTTCGCAAGTCGGCGCTCGCCGGCTGCCGCGTGAGCCTCCTGCCGACCGAGCTCCAGCAATGCCACTTCCCGGTGCTGCAGCAGTCGGTGGTGGCGCCATCCGACCTCGCGGCGGAACTCGCAGCGCTCTCGGGCAACGGCAAGCTTTCCGACGCGCGGCGCTTGATCGTCGAGTCACTTGCGTCCGGGCAGAGCGCGATCGTGCTCGGCGGCGTTGCGTTTCGCCACACGCACTTCGCCGACATCCGCGCCGCGGCCGCCGCGCTCGCTGCGAAGACGGGCGCGACGCTCGGATTCCTGCCGGACGGCTGTAATGCCGCGGGCACGGCCCTCGCCGGCGCGCTGCCGCACCGCTTGCCGGGTGGAAAGCCCGATCCGCAGGCCGGCCTCGACGTCGGCCGCATGCTGGATGCGCCGCTCGCCGCCTGCGTACTGCTCGGCGGGATCGAGCCCGCGAAGGACATCGGCCGAGCTGGGGCCGAGGAGGCCCTCGCGGCCTGCCGCCGCGTCATCGCAATCACGCCTTATGCCGATGCGCCGGTAATGAAGCTGGCGCAGGTCCTGCTGCCGATGGGCAGCTTTGCCGAGACCTCGGGCAGCTATGTGAGCGCCGAGGGACGCTGGCAGGAGTTCCGCGGCTGCGCGCAGCCCGTCGGCGAAGCCCGGCCGGCCTGGAAGATCCTGCGCGTGCTCGCGAACCAGCTCGGGCTCGAGGGCTTCGACTACGAGACCTCGGCCGACGTGCTCGCCGAGCTCCGCGCACTGGCGGAAGGCGTTT
>Ga0075434_100000571_pt1 | contig 28373 bp, 19 predicted proteins | sample RhiMethybrSRZTD3_FD_75298 | JGI IMG/M metagenome (GOLD analysis project Ga0075434, IMG submission 75298) | Populus rhizosphere microbial communities from Tennessee, USA - Rhizosphere MetaG P. TD hybrid SRZTD3 | ecosystem: Host-associated > Plants > Roots > Rhizosphere > Soil | place: USA... | reverse complement strand
GCCTTCTACCGCTCGCCGCTCGCCGACAACAACAGCTACGAGCAGTGGGATGCGGAAGGGCGCAAGGACATGGCGCGGCGCGCAAACGAGCGCTGGAAGAAGCAGCTCGAGGAGTACGTCGAGCCGGCGCTCGACGTCGCCGTGGACGAGGCGCTCCTCGACTACATGAACCGGCGCAAGGCCTCGTTCCCGGATTCGAACGTCTGAAAAGAAAAGGGCGCCCCGCGGCGCCCCTCCCTCGCCAGGGCCTTGCGGCCCGGGCCTCCCTCAGAAGTCGTGCGTGTAGCGGACGCCGACCGTCATCGGGCGCGCCTTCACGCCCTTGGTCTGCACGCCGCAGACGCTCGGGGTGCACTCGCTTGTCACGCCGAGCGGCGCATCCTCGTTGGTCACGTTCTCGATGAAGAGCTCGGCCGTGTTCTTGCCGAATTCTGCCCCGAAGGCGAGGTTGAGGAACGTCGACGACGGGATGTCGCCATAGGCCGCGTTGTCGGCGAGCTCGAGCTGCGACGAGGCGCTCGTCTGGTAGGCCAGCGTGCCCTGCGTGTAGGCATTGAACCCGCCCATCGGGAACGAGTACCGCGCGATCAGGTTGCCCTTGAAGTCCGGCGTGATCGGCAGCGGCGTGCCCTTGGGAGCCTTGATGGAGGCGCAGTCGTCGATCGCTCCGTCCCCGTCGAGGTCCGCCAGGTCGCAGAAGTCCTTCTTCAGCTGGCTGTCGTAGTACGAGACCGCGAGCGCGAGCCGCAGGTTGTCGGTCGGCAGCCAGTCGAGCTGCGTCTCGATGCCTTTGACCTCCGCCTCGCCGCCGTTCGCGACCTGCGTGATGCCGTTGGCGCCCTGGAACGAGACCTGGATGTCGTCCCAGTTCTCGAGGAAGATCGCGCCGTTGAACTGCAGGCGGTCATTGGCGAAGCGGGACTTCCAGCCGATTTCGTTGTTGGTCAGGATGTCGCGGATGTAATCGCCGGCAAACGGGTTGCGGTTGATGCCGCCCGGCCGGTACCCCTCGGACCAGGTTGCATAGAGCAGCGTCGTGTCCGTGGCCTTCCACGAGAGGTTCACGCGGTACACGCTGTCGCTCTCGGAAATACCCTTGTTCACGTTGTGGCATGGCCCGTCCTTGCGGTCTCCCTGGCCAACGGCGAGGGTGTTGCACTGGTTCTCGCCGGTGCCGGACCAGCCCACCTGCGTGAAGCCGATGCCGAACCCGAAGAAGCCCTGCACGCTGACTTCCGGCTCGAAGTATCGGCCGCCGAGCGAGAGCGTCCACTTGTCCGACAAGTCGAAGTCGACGTTCGCGAAGACCGCCTGGTCGCGGTCGGTGCGGTCCATGCTGTTGAGGTACACGACACCCGGGAACTGCATCGTGGCGGTTGGGTCCTGACCATTGGGCGTCATCGCCCGGGCGAGGCCGTCGAGCCGGCCGAACTCCTGGTAAAAATCGTGGTACTGCTTCTGGTAGAAGAACCCGAGCAGGCCGCGGACGCGCTTGTCCTGAGGCGTGCTGATGCGAAGCTCGTGGCTCACCTTCGTGTAGTGATCGTTGTTCGTAAAGGAAGCATCCGGGTTACTGACCAGGTCTGCTGCCGTTCGGTCTTCGAATGGCGTCGACATGCCGGCGTTGGTCGCGAACAGGTGCTCGAAAAAGCCGGTCGTGTACGTCTGGTCGTACCAGTACGAGTAGTCGGAATAGTCGAATGAGCCGTCGACGTCGCGCTCGAGGTAGTTGCCCGAGTAGACGACGTTGAAGTTGGAGATGTTGCCCTCGATCGTCAGGCCGCCCTGCCACCACTCGTCGTCGGTGTACTCCTGCCGGAAGTGCGAGACTGCGTAGTCGCCTGTAGCGAGCACGTCCTTGAGGTCGTCGCCCCAGGAGCCCTGCTGATCCTGGCGCTGGTACATCAGCTGCGGCGTGACGGTCCAGTTCTCGCCCAGGTTGACACGCAGTGCCGCGCGCCCGCCGACCGTGTCCACCGTGTTGTAGTTCTTCTCGACGTACCGGTCGTTGTTCACCGTGATGTCGTCTGCGGTGGTGGAGACGTCACCGGTGTATGTCCGCGTCGCGGGTTTGTTGTCGATCCAGCCCGCGTCGCTGACGCCCCAACCGACGATGCGCAGCGCCGCATTGTCGCCCATCGGGAGATTCACAAAGCTCTCGAGGACGTAGCCGCTGTCGTCGCCGTCGACCATGTTCGCCTCGGCCGTAAAACCGGCGGCGAATCCGGACGGATCGGGCCTGTTGGTGATGATGCGGATCGTGCCCGCCTGCGAGCTCGCGCCGTACAGCGTGCCCTGCGGACCGGCGAGCGCCTCGACGCGCGCGATGTCGTAGAGGTGGACGTCGAGGTTGCCCTGGATCGTGGTGATCGGCTGCTCGTCGAGGTACATGCCGACGCTCGGCTGCGAGGTCGTCGCCTGGCCGTCGCCGCCGGTCGCGATGCCGCGCATGTATACGGCGTTGAAGCCTGAGCCCGCGCCGATCGACGGCTGCATGCTCACGCTCGGCAGGAACTGCACGTAGTCCTTGAAGTTCTGGACGTGCAGCTCTTCCATCTTGTCCTGGCCGAGCGCGTCGAGGCTGATCGGCACGTCCTGGAGGCTTTGCTCGCGCTTCTGCGCGGTGACGATCACTTCGCCGAGGGCGGTGGCGCCGCCGCCTTCCTGCGGCGTCTGCTGCGCAAGCGCCGTGGGACTACCTAGCGCGAGCAGGACGGCAGAGGCGACGGGTGTATGCGTGAGCAGGACCGAGCGGCCCTTCGAATGGACAACCGGCATTGTCATTCTCCCTAGAGGGTCTAGTGGCGACAAAGACTACTCCAAAGCCCTGATAACGCAAAACCGGCGCAGACCCTGTAGCGGCAAAACAACGGACCGGGGCCGGCCGATCGCCGGCGTGTGTGTCCCTGGGAAGGGAAACGGACGTTTCCAAACCTGATCTTCAGCCTTTTGGGTGTGCGCGAGCCGGATAGTCAGTGAGAGCGGGGCCCAAAGCGCGTTCCAGTGCTCCGAGCCAGGGCTCGAAGTGCCGCCAGTGGTCCATGCCTTCGCGATAGATGGGCTGGCGAACCTGTTCGGAGCTCGCGGTACGGACGGCGCGCTCGTTCTCGTAGAAGCGCAGGCACTCCGGCTCGAACGGAAGGCCGCAGTAGTCGAGCACGCGGCGCACCTCGGTCTCCGTGTCCTCGACCAGCTCCTCGTAGAAGACGCGATGGACGCGGCCAGGGAGCACGGCGTCGTAATGCGCCATCAGCTCGACGTAATCCCGGTAGAAACGCCCCATGTCCACGAGGTCGTAGCTGAAGCGCTGGCCGCGGGCGTAGTGCTGCTTGAAGTTCGAGAAGCAGCAGGCCATGGGATGCCGGCGGGCGTCGATGATCTTCGCGTTCGGCAATGCGAGGTGAATCATCGCGAGGTGCATGAAATTGTTCGGCATCTTGTCGATGAAGTAGGGCCGGCCGGTCTTGCGGTGAATGCGGGTGCTCGCCAGGTATTGCTCGCCGAGCTCGCGGAGCGCCGCGGGCTCCATCGCCGCCAGGACGTCGGCGTAGGCGCCCGGGTCCGCTGAATCGGCCTGCGCCCGCAGTCCCCGGGCCAGCGTGATCATCTCGGGCAGCTCGGTGGTGCCTTCGATCGCGGAGTGGCTCGAGAGGATCTGCTCGAGCAGCGTCGAGCCCGCGCGGGGCATGCTGACGATGAAGATCGGATCGGGCGCCGGGCAGCCCGAGCCTGTGCGTGCTGCGAAGAACTCGCGCGTAAAGGTCGCCTCGAGCTTGCGCGTGCGCGCAGTGTTGTGCTCAGGGTCATAGCGGTCGTGCGCGCGCTGCAGGGCATTGCCTTCCGCGTAATGCCGGAAGGACGCTTCATATTCGGCTGCGTCCTCGTACGCCTTGCCGAGAGCGAAATGCAGGTGGACTCGGTCGGCGCCGGAGATCGTCCGATCGGCGAGGCGGTCCTGCATGGCGCGCATGTCCGCTTCCGTAAAACGGAACGTCTTGAGGTTGGCGAGGCTCCAGTACGCCTCGCCGAAGGCGGGCTCGAGGGCAAGGCTTCGACGGTACGCCTCGACACTCTCGCCCTGCTGCCCATCGGTCTTCAGCGTGTGGCCGAAGCTCAGCCAGATCTTGGCATTCTTCGGGTATTCGTCCAGCAGCTCTCGATACAGCTGGATCGAGCGCGCGTATTCGCCGACTCGCCCGAAAATCACCGCGGCCAGGTTACGGTAAGCCGGATTTCGCGGGTCGGTGGCGAGCAGCCGTTCGATCTCGACGAGCGATCCTGCGGGGTCATTTCGCCGATGCAACAGCACGGCATAGCCATAGCGGGCGGGCGCAAAGCCGGGCGCCAGTTCGAGGCAACGCTCGAAGAGGTGCTGGGCGTCCTCGAAGCGCCCGCAGCGCATGGCGACCTCGGCGAGCATGCGGATTGCGGGCACGTCGGTCGGCGCCTGCATGAGGTGCGATTTCAGGAGCGCCTCGGCCCTCGGAATGTCGTTCCGGACCATCGCGATGGCGGCCTGCTGCAGTCCCGGGTTCTTCGTGCTGGCACGGACATGGCGGAGGTAAGCCTCGTCAGCGCCTGCCGCGTCGCCGATCGCGTGCAGGTGGTCGGCCAGCACGCGCCATGCCTCGGGATGAGCAGGCTCGCGCTCGACCACCTGGCGCAGCAACGTGATCGCCTCGTCCCCCCGGCCCACCTGGCTGCGCGCGCGGGCGAGGAGGTAGAGCGCCTGCGGGTTCCCGGGCACGACTTTCAGGATTTCCTCGGCTTGCTCCGCCGCGAGCGCCGGCTCCCGCTCGAGCAGGCGCGCCGCATTCGCGAGCGCGAACTTGAGCGTGCCGGTCTGCTCGGTCGGCGCGTTCATCACGCGAGCGCGCGCGCGAGCCGGCCGATGCCATCCTGGATGTCGGCCACGGAGTAGTGCGCGAACGAAAGGCGGAGGCAATTCTTCAGGCCACCGTCGAAGGAGCAGGCGGCGCCTGGCAGGAAACCGGTCCCGGCGGCGCGTGCCGCGGCCGCGAATGCGGCGGAATCCTCGCCGGCCGGCAGCTCGAGCCAGAAGAAATAGCCGCCACCGGGCTTCTGCCACTTGAGCCGTCCGCCGAGGTGTTTTCGGAGCGCCGCGTCCATCGCGCTCGCGCGCTCGGCGTAGCTCTCGCGAAGCCGATTGACGAAAGCCGCGAGCCCGCCGTTCTCCATGAGCTGGCGCACGACGTGCGATCCGAAGTGGTTGAAGTTACCGCCGCTCACCATCGCGCCGCTCGAGAGTAGGCGCGCGAGCGGTTCGGCGCTCGCCTGGATCCAGCCGAGCCGGACGCCGGGCGCGAGGATCTTGGAGAACGTGCCGAGCGCGACGACGTTGCCCGAGTCGATCATCGTCCCGAACGACGCCGGCGGCGGTACGCCCTGGTAGAGCAGCTGGTAGACCTCGTCGGCCGCGATGATGAATCCGTGCTTGCGCGACAGCTCGACGAGGCGCTTGCGGCGCGCGACGTCGAGCGTGCGGCCGGTCGGGTTGTGAAACGACGGGATCGTGTAGACGAGGCGCGGGCGTTGCTCCGCGAGCAGTCCCTCGAACGCATCGATCTTCATCCCGTGCTCGTCGAGCGGCACGCCGACGATGGTCAGGCCGTGATCGCGGAAGATTGCGTGCGAGTAAGGGTAAGTCGGCTCCTCGACGAACACGGTGTCGCCGGGCTCGGTGAGGCGGCTGCACAGGTAGTCGAGCGCCTGCGAGATGCCGCCCGTCAGCATGATTGACTCGGGCGTCGCGCCGCAGCCCGGTGAGGCATTCAGGAACTTCGCGAGCGCGTCGCGGAAGCGCGCGTCGCCCTGGCGCTCTCCGTAGTTCAGCTCGAACGGTATGGCGCCCGCGAAGAAGCGCTCGCAGGCAGCCTCGAGCAGCGGCAGCGGCAGGAGATCGGCCGAAGGCTGGCCGACGCTGAAGTTGATCGTGCCGCGCTCCGGTGCGCCGTCGAACGTGACCGCCGTGCTCATGGTGTCCTCATGGGGGCGTGACCAGCCGGAACACGTCGTCTGGCCGCCCTTCGAGGAAGGCCCGGATGTTCGCGGCCGAGATCCGGCGCAAATCCTCCAGCGCCGCATCCGAATAGAATGCCACGTGCGGCGTCAGCAGCACGTTGCGGCGTCCCGCCAGGGGATGGCGCGCAAGGTCCGGCGAGTCTTCTGCCAGCACGTCGAGCGCCGCGCCCGAGACGAGCCCCCGGTCGAGGGCCTCGACGAGGTCCGCCTCGACGATCAGCGCACCGCGGGCGACGTTCACGAGGAGCGGCTTCCGCGCCATGCGCGCGAAGGCGGCCCGATTCAGGAGTCCGCGATTCGAGGCCTCGAGGTTGCAGTGCAGGCTGAGTATATCGGCCTGTCCGAGGATCGCGTCGAAGGTCGCGGGCCGGGCGCCGTGGCGGGCGACCACCTCCGGGCTCAGCTTCGGGTCCTGCGCGAGGACCTGGAGCCCGAATCCCAGCGACCGGCGGCAGACGGCCTGGCCGATGCGCCCGAAGCCGATGAGGCCGAGCGTCCGGCCGGCGAGCCGGTTGACGCCCTGCACGTCGTTCCAGCGCCAGCTCTTGTCCACGCGGACCTGCCGGTCGTAGTCGAGCAGCCGCCGGTTGAGCGCGAGCAACAGGGTGAGCGTGTGGTCAGCGACTTCGTCGGTGCAGTACTCGCCCACCGCCGCGACGCGGATTCCGCGCTCGGACGCCGCGGCGACATCCACGCAATCCCAGCCCGTCGCGGCCACCGAGATGAGCCGGCAGCGCGGCAGGCTGCCGAGCACCTCCCGGGTGAAGGGTACGTAGTCCGTGAGGATCGCATCGGCCTCGCCGCAGGCCGCGACGAGGGCGGCGTTGTCCCCGCGGTAAGTGAAAGTCTCGATCCGCGCGCCCTCCGGGAGGTTTTGCCGCTCGATCGAGAGGTCGCGCCCCTCCGCCTCCGGCGCCTCCGCGAAGACGATGACCGCGGACGATGCGCTCAGGCGGCGACTCCCTCGGCGCGGCGCGGGCCGAGCGCCGTCAGGCCGGCGAGCAAAAGCAGGGACACGGCGAGGCCCGGCCACAGTGGGTCGATCGTGAAGATGCCGCCGGCCCCGGCGTCTGCAGCGACGCGCCAGGCAATGACGGTCGCGAGCGAGGCAAGCGTGCTCCAGAATGCGGCGCGCGCCGGGACGCGATCCGACCAGAGCGCTGCGATCGTCGGCAGGAACAGGCCCGCCGAGTTGATCGTGAAGCCGAACTGCAGGATGTCGATGATGTCGCGCATCTTCCAGGCCATGAGGAGGCCGAGCCCGCCGGCACCCAGCGAAGCGAGCGTGCCGATCCGCAGCATCGCCGCCGGCGCAATGTCAGGCTTGAGGTAACGCTGGTGGATATCGCGCGCGTAGTTCGCCGACGCGGTCAGGACGCTGATCGATGCGACGGACATCACCGCCGACAGGATGCCGATCACCATCAAGCCCTTGAGCCCCGCCGGGAATCGGTCGAGCACTAACGTCGCGAGGATGCTCGCGCTCGACGCCGGATCGGGATAGAGCACGGCCGCGGCGAGTCCGAGCCAGGCGACGGCGAGCGCGATCGGCAGCATCAGGAGTGGCGCGAGCAGGGCGCCTTGCCGCGCGGTTTCAGCGTCTCGAGCGGCGAAGCTGCGTGAGAAGCTGTCCATCGCGACGAAAAAGCTGAGCACCATCGAGACGACGAGCGCGGCGACGTGGTCCCAGCCCTGGGCCCCGAAGTCGTAGTGCGAGGCAGGCAGGACCGCACGCATGTCGGCCCAGTTGCCGGCCTGCGAGATCGCGACGGGAACGCCGACCGCGACGATCCCGAGGATGACGAGCGTGACCTGCACGCGGTCGGTATACGTGACCGCCAGGTAGCCGCCGGCCGCGGTGTAGAGCGTCACGATGGCGCCCGCGAGCAGCAGGCATTGCCCATAGCTCCAGCCGATCAGCACCTGGAGGATCGCCGCCGCCGCGGCGAACTGGCCGGCCGAGTACGCCGTGTAGGCGAGGACGGTCGTGATCGTCGCAACGGCGCGCGTGCGGTTGTCGTAGTGTCGCTCGATGAAGTCGGGGTAGGTGAGGTGACGGTCGCCATCGCCGAGCTGCTTTACGCGGCGGGCGACTGTCAGTCCAAATAAAGAGCAGCCGATCGCAATGCCGAGGATGTACCAGATGCCGGTGAGGCCCTGCGTGTAGACGCGCGCCGAGGTGCCGACGATCGAGGCGCCGCCGATCCAGGCCGCGACCCACATGCACCCGATCGTGAGCGGTCCGATGCGCCGTCCCGCGACGAAGTAGTCGTCGACATCCGGCTTGCGCCGCTGCGCATACACGCCGATGCCCACGAGCAGCGCGAGGTAAGCGAACAGGATGCTGATGTCGAGGGCGCTCATGTTTCTCCCTCAGTTCGCCGCGGCGAGACGCGCCTCGGCGGTCGCGATCATCGCCTTGAAGCGAGGATGCTCGCGGACGTTGTCGAGCGTCGTGTCGGTCTTCACCCAGGCCAACCCCTCTTGCCTGAACCTTCCGATGATCGCCTCCAGTAAGTCGAGTGAGTCATCGGCATTGCCGAAGCCCGCCATTGCGCAGGCAAGGTTGTAGCGGAGGTTGATGTCCTCGGGCGGCGCAAGCAGGAGCGCGCGCTCGATCCAGTCCATGGCTCGCTGTTTCTCGCCGAGCGCGGCGAGCGCCGTGATGCCGAACGACATCGCGGTCGAGTGGTCGGGCTCCTGGGCGATGATTCGCTCGAAGCGGTCCAGCGTGAGACGCGCGATGCGTTGTATGCCTTCGGCGTCGCCTTTCGCCTCGTAGCATCCGATTGCCATGCCACAGGCCCAGACGTCGCGTTCGTTCACCGCGGTTGCCTTCTCGTAGTGCCGTATCGCGTCGTCGTGCCGGTGCATCGCGGTGTAACAGCGGGCTGCGGCGCAGTTGACCTCGTACGACTCCGGGTCGAGGCGTACCGCGATCTCGTGCTCGGCGACGGCCTCGTCATAGCGCGCCTGGTCCGCGAGAACACGGCCCTTGGCCGCATGGGCCTCGGCGAGGTTCGGGTCTAGCGCGAGCGCGCGGTTGGCCGCGTCCCAGCCGTTCTCGGCCGACTTGCTGGTCAACGCACGCATGTTCGCCTGGCCGATCGCGAGGAGTGCCCAGGCAGGCGCGTAGTTCGGGTCGATCTCGGTCGCGCGCTCGCAGAGGCGGACGATCACGGGACGGTAGCGATCGCTGACGATGGCGGAGAACTGCCGGGCCATGAGGTACGGCGTGTAAGCCTGGAGGTTCAGGGTACCGCGCGCTTCGATTGCGGACTTCTCCTCCGGCAGGAGCTTGACCTTGAGCGCCGAGACGATCGCCTTCGAGATCTCGTCCTGGAGCGCAAAGATCTCGCTCAAGTCGCGGTCGTAGCGCTCGGCCCAGACGTGGTTGCCGGTCGCTCCGTCGATGAGCTGCGCGGTGATGCGCACGCGATTGCCCGACTTGCGGACGCTCCCCTCGAGCACGTGGCTGACCTTCAGTTGCCGCGCGATCCGGGATACGTCGACGCGCTGGCCCTTGAAGGCGAACGCCGTGTTGCGGGCGGTGACGGCGAGGGCGGAGACCTTGCTGAGATCCGTGATCACGTCCTCGCTGATCCCATCCGAGAAATATTCCTGCTCGGGCTCGCCGCTCATGTTGGCGAACGGCAGAACGCATATCGCGATCTGCTGCGGCTTTTCGCTCGCGGCGGCTTGCGCCTTCGCAACCGCGCTTGCGGCCGCGCCGCCGGCCAGCGAGCGGAGCGCGCGCAGCAGCTCCTGGAACGCGGTGCTTTGCGGATTTTCCTTCCAGGCATCGAGGTCCGTCGTGTGGATCGCCCGCACGTCGATCGGCAGCTTTACGTCGTCGAATCGCGCCGGCACCAGGATGCCGCGATCGGCCGCCTCGCGCGCCTCGCCGCGAACCCACCGCGAGGCAACCGACGTTGGCGTCCAGACGACCAGTACCGCGCGCGCCGCTTCCAGCTCCGCCGCGATCATGGAGTCAAATTCCTGCCCGGGCGCCATCGCGGGATCCCACCACACGGACCAGCCCTCGGCCTCGAGCGCGGCGACCAGCGGAGCGACACGCGCTTTATCGGTTCTGGCGTAGGAAACGAAGATATCGGCCATGGGGACCCGGGAGAGTCGCCCGATGTTATCCGAGCGTCGGCATGCCTCCAAGCAAGCGCCGCTCGCCCTCGTCAGGGGGAGCTTGCGATTCGACGGCGCCTGCCGCGGGCCGCACCCTGGGCAGCGGAATCGCGCGGTGGCGGGAGCGTCACGGCCTTGCGCAGCTCGGGGTTCGTGGCCGTGCGGTGCGGGATCGCCATCGCCTCGATGAAGTGCGCCTGGAAGCGCGGCTCGATCGCGGTCTCGATCTTCTCGACGCGCCGCACGAGTTCCTCGATCGTTGCGCGCGCGGTAGCGTCGAGGAGCGCGATGCGTGCGCCGGCGCCAGCGGCGTTGCCGACCGAGGCGACCGATTCGAGCGAGCAGTCCGGGATCATGCCGAGCACCATCGCGTGCTTCACGTCGATGTGGCTGCCGAAGGCGCCGGCGAGGCGGATGCGGTCCACCTTCTCGATGCCCAGGTGGTCCATCAGGAGACGGACGCCCGCGTGGAGCGCGGCCTTCGCAAGCTGGATCGCGCGCACGTCGTTCTGCGTGATCATCATCGGCACGTCGCCGCGGTGCAGCACGTAGGCGAAGGTGCGCCCGTCCGGTACGACGCGATCGCTCTTCGCGGCGAGCGTGCCATCTACGACGCCGTCCTGGTTGATGACTCCGGCGAGGAACATCTCGGCGATGACCTCGATGATCCCGGAGCCGCAGACGCCGGTGACGCCCGTGCGCGCGGTCGCGGCGGCGAAGCCCGGGTCGTCCGACCAGAGGTCGCTGCCGATGACCTTCACGCGCGGCTCGAGCGTCGTGGGGTCGATACGCACGCGCTCGATCGCGCCGGGCGCGGCGCGTTGGCCGCAGCTGATCTGCGCGCCCTCGAAGGCGGGGCCCGTCGGGCTCGAGCAGGCGAGGAGCCGGTCGCGGTTGCCGAGCACGATCTCCGCGTTCGTGCCGACGTCGACGAGGAGCGTCATCGCCTCGCCCTGGTCCGGCCGCTCGGCGAGGATCATGCCCGCCGCGTCGGCGCCGACGTGCCCGGCGATGCAGGGCAGCACGTACACGCGCGCATTCGGGTGCACGGCGATGCCGAGCGCCGAGGCGGGAATCGTGAGCGACTGGTCCACGGCGAGCGCGAACGGCGCGCCGCCGAGCTCGACCGGGTCGAGTCCCAGCACGAGGTGATGCATGATCGGGTTGCCGACGAGCGCGAGCTCCAGGATGTCGGTCGTCGCGATGCCGGCCGAGCGCGCGAGCTCCGCCGCCAGGCTGCCGAGCGCGCCGCGGATGGCCTCGGTCATGCGCTCCGCGCCGCCCGGGTTCATCATCGCGTAGGACACGCGGCTCATCAGGTCCTCGCCGAAGCGGATCTGCGGGTTCATCACGCCCGCGGCTGCGACCAGCTCGCCGGTCTCGAGGTTGCAAAGGTGCGCGGCGACCGTGGTCGAGCCGACGTCCACTGCCATGCCGAAAGCCTTTTCGTGGAAGCCCGGCCAGAGCGCGATGACCTGCGAGGCGTCGTGCACCGCGGCCGTCACCTTCCACTGCCCCTTGCGCAGCAGCGGCTGCAGCCCGCCCAGCACGTCGAAGTCGCAGGACAGGTCCTTGAGGTCCCACTCGCGCGCGAGCGCCTCGAGCAGGCGCCGCAGGTCTCCGGACGGGTCGTGCATGTCCGGCTCGGCGACCTCGACATAGTGCAGGCGCACGACCGGGTTCAGCTTGATCTCGCGCGCGTCGGCGTCCTTGCGCACGACCTGGCGATGCACCTGGCTCCCCGGCGGCACGTCGACGACGACGTCGCCCTGAACTTTCGTCGAGCAGGAGAGCCGGTGGCCCTCGATCAGTCCGCGCCGGTTCGCGTAGCGGGTCTCGACTTCAGATATCGGCGACACGCTCGCGGAGCCCGAGTGGATGCCGTGCTTGGCGAACTCGCCCTCGGCGATGAGCACCTGGCAGCGGCCACAGATGCCGCGCCCGCCGCAGACGGAATCGACGTCGACGCCGAGCGTGCGCGCGGCGGAGAGCAGTGGTGTGCCGACCGGGAAGCGCCCTCGCTTGCCCGAAGGCATGAAGACGACGAGCGGATCCTTGGCGGTCATGGGGCGCCGGTCAGGCGCGGGCCGCGCGGCGCCCCTCGCGGCGGCCGCGAACGGCCGTGCCTTCCGCGCCCGGCGGCTGCTGCTCGCGGAAGCGCTGGATCCAGCGCTCGCAGTGCGGGTCGTGGCCCATCATCACGTCGGCGCCGAGGCAGGCGCGCACGGTCTCGGTGTGCAGCGGGTTCGTGATCGCCGAGGTGAGGCCCGAGGCGATCGCCATCGTCAGGAAGGCGCTGTTGATGCCGTCGCGGTTCGGCAGGCCGAAGCTGACGTTCGAGGCGCCGCAGGTCGTGTTGACCTTCAGCTCCTCGCGCAGGCGCCGCACGAGGCGCATCACCTGCCGGCCCGCCGTGTTGATCGCGCCGACCGGCATGACCAGCGGATCGACGACGATGTCGCTGGCCGGGATGCCATGGTCCGCGGCACGCTCGACGATCTTCTTCGCGACCGCGAAGCGGACGTCCGGATCCTCGGAGATGCCCGTCTCGTCGTTCGATATCGCGACGACCGCGGCGCCGTACTTCCTGATCAGCGGGAGCACGGCCTCGAGCCGCTCCTCCTCGCCGGTCACGGAGTTGACGAGCGCCTTGCCCTGGTAGACGGAGAGGCCGGCCTCGAGCGCGGCGACGATCGAGGAGTCGATCGAAAGCGGCACGTCCGTGATCGACTGCACGAGCTGGACGGCCTTCGCGAGGATCGCCGGCTCGTCCGCGAGCGGGATGCCGGCATTGACGTCGAGCATGTGCGCGCCCGCCTCGACCTGCGCGCGCGCGTCGGCCTCGACGCGGCTGAAGTCGCCCGCGGCCATCTCCGCCGCGAGGAGCTTGCGCCCCGTCGGGTTGATGCGCTCGCCGATGATGACGAACGGGCGCTCGAACCCGATCACGACCTCGCGGGTCGCGGAAGAGACGACGGTGTCGGTCATGCGGTTTCCCCGGCAAGTCCCTTCGCACGCACCAGGCGCTCGAGGTCTTCGTCGCTGTAGCGGGATTCGATGCGGCTCGCCTCGGCGGCGGCCTCCTGCTCGATGTCGTCGCCGACCGGCTTCGGGTCGGAGCGCTTCCACTCGGCGAGGTAGAGGTCGGAGCTGCCCTTGCCGGCGCGCATCGCTGCGCGGTCGACGGCTTCCTGGAAGCGTTCCGACAGCTTGGCCTTCGCGGTCTCGCGGCCGCGTTTCACGACGACCTGCGCGGGAATGTCCCGCCAGGAGATGACGGTCAGGCTGGCCATGACGGCATCCACGGGCGGCCGGCGAAGTTCGCGAGGCTCGAGCCGAGCCCGCCGTAGCCGGTGTGGCGGATGACGAGCTCGAGGCCGAGCCGCTCGGCGACCGCGCGGGCGCGCGCCTCGGCGTCGGGCTTCGGCGCCTGCGAGAGGTAGACGAGGCGGCGATAGTTTCCGAAGTAGGTCTTCTGCAGCTCCGGGTGGCGGTCGATGCCGAGCGCGCGGATCACGAGCCGGTCGAAGTGCCGCAGCAGGAAGTCCGTGAGGTAGAAAGTGCCGGGCTCGGCGTCGGCGAGCGCAGCGAAGGCGGCGGGCGTCGCGAAGAACTCGTAGCAGTGCGCGCCGGCGATGCGCTCGACGCCTTCCTCCGCGAGGACCTTGTCGAGCGCGCCTCCCGTGCCGCAGTCGGCGTAAGCAACGAAGATCTCGGAGTAGTCCTTGCGGCGCTCGTGGATCTTCTCGCGCACCGCGCCCGCGATCTTCTCAGGCCGGTTGTGCAGCTCCGGCGACAGGCAGACGACGTCGAGCGTGCTCCACCCGTTCGCCTGGCGCAGCGCCGCGATCTCGTGCGCGAGCGCGCCGCAGGCGATGACGAGCTTCCGGGCCGGGGCGTCCATCGGGACGTGCTTAGTGCGCGCGGGCCAGGGCGCCGCGGCGCTCGGAAAGCAGGCGCTTCGCGGTCTCGACCGCGATCGCGGCGTCGCGGCAATAGGCGTCGGCGCCGATCGCCTTACCGAATTCCTCGTTGAGCGGGGCGCCGCCGACCAGCACGATGTACTTGTCGCGGAGATTCTTGTCCTTCAGCGTGTCGATGACGACCTTCATGTAGGGCATCGTCGTCGTCAGGAGCGCGGACATGCCGAGGAAGTCCGGCTGGTGCTGCTCGAGCGCCGCCAGGTACTTCTCGACCGGGTTGTTGATGCCGAGGTCGATCACCTCGAAGCCGGCGCCTTCCATCATCATCCCGACGAGGTTCTTGCCGATGTCGTGGATGTCGCCCTTGACGGTGCCGATCACGATCTTGCCGATTGGCTCGGCGCCCGTTTCGGCGAGCAGCGGCCGCAGGATCGCCATGCCGCCCTTCATCGCGTTGGCGGCGAGGAGGACCTCGGGGACGAACAGGATGCCGTCGCGGAAATCGATGCCGACGATGCGCATGCCCTCGACGAGTGCGTCGTTCAGCACCTTGTCGGGCTTCCAGCCGCGCTCGAGGAAGATATGCGTCGCTTCCTCGACCTCGGCCTTCAGGCCGTTGTACATGTCGTCGTGCACCTGCTCGATGAGCTCGGCGTCCGCGAGTGAACGCAGGTCGAATTCGCCTTCGCTCGGTGCTGCCTCAGGCATTCGGGCTCTCCGGATCCCCGCTTATTGAACGAATGTTAAACAAAGGGGGACGCCGGGACCATCCCTTTCACGACAAGGAGTTGCCCGTTTACGCCACGGCGGGCTGAACCGCGATCGGGGTCCGGAATTAGCCCCCGCTGGCGGGGGGTGAGGCGCCGGCGGCCGACGGTGGCGGAGCCTTCCGGATCTGGCGCTCCGCGCTCGGGGGGTGGCCGTACTTGGCCCGGTAACAGCGGGAGAAATGCGGCGGCGACTTGAACCCGCAGGAGGTCGTGACGTCCACGATCGGCATCGCCGTCTGCAGCAGGAGCTCGCGGGCCCGCCGCAGCCGCATCTCGAGGTAGTAGCGCTTCGGCACGCAGTCGAGATGGCGCCGAAACAGGCGCTCGATCTGGCGCCGCGAAAGTCCAGTCGTGCGCGCGATGTGCTCGAGGGAGAGCGGCTTCTCGATGTTCTCCTCCATGAGCTCCGCCACCTTGATCATGCTGCGGTGGGAACTGCCGACCTGCGCGCGGAGCGGCACGTACTGGCGGTCCTCGGCGCTCCGCACCCTCTCCAGCACGAACTGTTCGGACACGAGCTGCGAGACGCGCAGCCCGTGCTTGAGCTGGATCAAGTTCAGCATGAGATCGAGCGGCGCCGTGCCGCCCGAGGCCGTGAAGCGGTCACGGTCGATGCTGAAAACCTGGTCGTTCAGCTGCACGCGCGGGAACTCCTCGCGGAGCGCCTGCAGGTTTTCCCAGTGGATCGTGGCGCGGTAATGGTCGAGAAGGCCGGCGCGTGCGAGCGCATAGCCGCCCGTGCAGAGCGCGCCGAGGCCGACGCGCCGCTCCGCGTGGCGCCGGAGCGCCGAGAGCACGGGCGGGGAGACAGCCTCGCGCACGTTGATGCCGCCGCAGACAAACAGGATCTCGACCTTGCCCGCCTTGTCGAGCGCTAGGGTCGGCGCGAGCTCGAGACCGCTGCTCGCGAGGACCGGGCGGCCGTCGAGGCTGACGATGTTCCACTCGTAGACGTCCTGGCCGAGGACGCGGTTGGCCATGCGCAGCGGCTCGACCGCGTTCGAGACCGCGATCAGCGAGTAGTTCGGGATGGTGAGGAATGCGTAGCGCGTTTGCACTCCGGCGAGTATGCCACCGGCATCGCAACGGATGTCTGATTCCGACATAAGCCCGTCGCTTTTGGGGCTGACGTCCGGCGGGCAGCCGCTACACTGCGGGGCAGCGAGGGGGACGCCAGCCAATGAAGTCGCATGCGCGGGTGGTCGTGATCGGCGGCGGTGTCGTCGGTGTCAGCACCCTCTACCACCTGGCCCACAAGGGCTGGTCCGACATCGTCCTCGTCGAGCGCTCCGAGCTGACCGCCGGCTCGACCTGGCACGCGGCCGGCCTCCTGCCGCTCTTCAACATGAGCTACACGGTCGGCCAGCTGCACAAGTATTCGGTCGACCTCTACAAGCGGCTGCAGGCCGAGACCGGGCAGGACGTCAGCTTCCACGCGACGGGGAACCTGCGCCTCGCGACCTCGCGCGACCGCCTCGACGAGTACCAGAAGTACTGTGGGACGGCGAACACGATCGGCGTGCCCTTCGAGATCATCGGCCCCGGCGAGGTGAAGAAGCTCTGGCCGCTGCTCGAGCTCGGCGGCAGCGCCGACACCGCCGCCATCATCGCGGCGCTCTACCACCCGCAGGACGGCCACATCGCGCCGGCCGACCTTACGATGGCGTTGCGCAAGGGCGCGCGGGCGAAAGGCGCTGAAATCTACGAGCAGACCGAGGTGACGGCTGTCGCGCGGACGCCCTCGGGCGAGTGGAGGCTCAAGACGACGAAGGGCGAGATCACCTGCGAGCACGTCGTCTGCGCGACCGGTAACTACGCGCGCCAGACCGGGCAGCTGTTCGGCCTCAGCGTGCCGGCGATCCCCGTCGAGCACCAGTACATCGTCTACGAGGAGTCGCGCGAGCTGAAGGCTTACCGCCAGGGCGGCGGGCGCGAGCTCGCCGTGATGCGCGAGCCTGACCAGTCGTATTACCTCCGCGAAGAGCGCATGGGCTGGATCCTGGGACCGTACGAGGCCGGCGCACCCGCGCGCTTCGCCGACGGCGTGCCGTCCTGGTTCGGCAAGAGCCTTTTCGACGGCGACCTCGAGCGGCTCGTGCCACACGTCGAAGGCGCGCAGCGGCGCGTGCCCGCGCTCGCGAACTGCGGCATCAAGGACATCGTGAACGGGCCGATCTCTTACACGCCGGACGGGACGGCGCTGATCGGGCCGGCCTGGGACCTGCCGAACGTCTGGCTGAACGAAGGCCACAGCTTCGGCATCACCGCGGCGGGTGGCGCGGGCTGGCAGCTCGCAGAGTGGATCGTGGAAGGCGAGCCGGGCATCGACATGCTGGCGGCTGACCCGCGCCGCTTCGGGCCCTACGCCGGCAAGCGCTACGTCGTCACGAAGAACGAAGAAACCTACCGCAATGTCTTCACCATCCACTATCCGGACGAGGAACGGCCGGATGCGCGCCCGGCGAAGACGAGCCCGGTGTACGAGAAGCTGAAGCGCATGGGCGCCGTGTTCGGCCAGCGCTACGGCTGGGAGCGCGCGAACTGGTTCGCGCCCGCGGGCGTCGCAGCGAAGGACGACTGGAGCTTCCGCCGCACGAACTGGTTCGGGCCTGTCGGTGCGGAGTGCAAGCGGCTCCGGGAGCAGGTCGGCGTCATCGACCTCACGCCCTTCACGAAACACCTCGTGCGGGGCCCGGGCGCCGAGGCCTGGCTCGACTCGCTCGTCGCCAACAAGGTGCCGGCGAAGGTCGGGCGCATGGCGCTCTCGCACGCGCTCACGAAGCGCGGCGGCATTCGCTCCGAGTTCACGATCACGAAGCTGACAGAAGAATTCTTCTACGTCGTGAGCGCCGGTGCGGCCGAGCGCTACGATAGCGACCTTCTCTACAAGCGCATGCCGCGCGACGGCTCGGTCTCGCTCCAGAACATCACGACCGCGCGCGGTTGCTTCGTGGTCGCCGGTCCCCGCTCGCGGGACGTGCTCGCGAAGCTCAGCGACACCCGGCTCGACAACGAAGCTTTCCCCTGGCTCACCGGGCAGGTCGCGGAGGTCGGGCTCGCGACGGACGTTTACCTGCTGCGCGTCAATTTTGTGGGTAGCCTCGGTTGGGAGCTGCACTTCCCGATCGAGTACGCCAACCACCTCTTCGAGGCGCTCTTCGCGGCGGGCGAGGAGTTCGGCATCGGCATGGCGGGCATGCGCGCGATGGAGTCGCTGCGCATGGAGAAGTCGTACCGCATGTGGGGCAGCGACCTGACGCGCGAGAACACGCCCCTCGAGGCGAGCCTCGACCGCTTCGTGCGCATGAAGAAAGGAGAATTCACCGGCCGCGCCGCGCTCGAGCGCCAGCTGGCCGCCGGCGTGCCGAACCGGTTCGTGACGCTCGACGTGCACGGCGTGAAGGACGCCGATCCGCTCGGCAACGAGCCGCTGTTTGACGGGAAGGGCCGGATGATCGGCCGCGCGACCTCGGGCGCCTACGGCCACGTGCTGAAGAAGAGCCTCGCGATCGGCTACGTGAAGCCGGAGTTCGCCGAGGTCGGCATGAAGATCGCGATCGAGATCCTGGGCGAGCGAAAGGACGCGACCGTGCTCGTCGACTCGCCCTACGATCCCGAGAACAAGGATCTCCGCGCCTGAAGGGTGATGGCTTGAAGCAGAACTGGTCCGGCCTCTCGCTCCTCTGGCAAAGCCTCTCGCGCCACCGCGGCTGGCGCGAGCAGTGGCGGCGCGCAGAGCCGAAGCCCGCCTACGACGCCGTCGTCGTCGGCGGTGGCGGCCACGGGCTCGGCACCGCCTACTACCTCGCGGCCGAGCACGGCCTCACGAACATCGCGGTCGTCGAGAAGGGCTGGATCGGCGGCGGCAACACGGGCCGCAACACGACGATCATCCGCTCGAACTACCTGTTCGACGAGAGCATCGCGCTCTACGACCACGCGCTGAAGCTGTGGGAGGGCCTGTCGCAGGACCTCAACTACAACGTCATGTACTCGCCGCGCGGCGTGATGATGCTCGCGCACTCGGTGCACGACGCGCAGCTCCTGAAGCGCATCCTGCACGCCGACCGCTGCAACGGCGTCGACAACGAGTGGCTGACGCCGGAGGAGGCGAAGGCCTTCTGCCCGCCGCTCAACATCAGCCCGGACATCCGTTACCCGGTCGCCGGCGCGACGCTGCAGCGCCGCGGCGGCACCGCGCGGCATGACGCGGTCGCCTGGGGCTACGCGCGCGCGGCCGATGCCCTCGGCGTCGACATCATCGAGAACTGCGAGGTCACCGGCATCTGCCGCGGAGCCGGCGGCGCCGTCGAGGCGCTCGAGACGACGCGCGGCCTCATCCGCACGCCGAAGGTCGGCGTCGTCGCGGCGGGCAACTCCAGCGTCGTGATGCGCATGGCGGGCATCGCGCTCCCGCTCGAGAGCTTCCCGCTGCAGGCGCTAGTCTCGGAGCCGATCAAGCCGGTGTTTCCCTGCGTCGTGATGTCGAACAGCGTCCACGCCTACATCAGCCAGTCCGACAAGGGGGAGCTCGTGATCGGCGCGGGCACGGACAGCTACACCTCGTACACGCAGCGCGGCGCGCTGCACATCAACCTGCACACGCTCGAGGCGATCTGCGAGCTGTTCCCCTGCTTCCGACGCCTCCGGATGCTGCGCAACTGGGGCGGGATCGTCGACGTGACGCCGGACCGCTCGCCGGTCATCGGCCGGACGCCCGTGCCGGGCCTCTTCGTCAATTGCGGCTGGGGCACGGGCGGCTTCAAGGCGACGCCCGGCTCCGCGCACGTCTTCGCCTGGACGATGGCGAAGGGCGAGCCGCACCCGATCGCGGCGCCGTTCGCGCTCGAGCGGTTCCGCGACGGATGGCTGATCGACGAAGCTTCCGCGGCCGGCGTCGCGCACTGAATCCAGAGCTCTCCTCATGCTCCTGATCGACTGCCCCTACTGCGGACCGCGCCCGGAGATCGAGTTCTCCTACGGGGGGCAGGCGCACCTCGCGCGGCCGACGCGGCCGGCGGAGCTCGACGACCAGCAATGGGTCGAGTACCTGTACCTGCGCGCGAACCCGCGGGGGCCCCACGCGGAGCGCTGGCGGCACCTGCGCGGCTGCGGGCGCTTCTTCAACGCGCTCCGCGACACGACGACGGACCGCATCGCCGCGACCTACCGGATCGGCGAGAAGCCGCCGGCCCGGGGCGGCGCGCCGTGAGCGCGCAACGCACGTCCATGGGCGGGCGCGTCGACCGCTCGCGGCCCCTGCAATTCCGCTTCGACGGCCGATCACTCGAAGGATTGCAGGGCGACACGCTCGCCTCGGCCCTGCTCGCAAACGGCGTGCACCTCGCCGGCCGCTCGTTCAAGTACCACCGCCCGCGCGGCATCATGACGGCCGGCGCCGAGGAACCGAGCGCGCTCGTCACGGTCCGCCGCGACGCCGGACGTGAGACGCCGAACCTGCGAGCGACGCAGGTCGAGCTGTACGAAGGGCTCGCCGCCGAATCGCAGAACCGCTGGCCGAGCCTCGCCTTTGACTTCGGACGCCTGAACGACTTCCTGTCGCCGCTCTTCCCCGCGGGCTTCTACTACAAGACGTTCATGTGGCCGCGCGGCGCCTGGGCCGCGCTGTACGAGCCGCTCATCCGGCGCGCTGCGGGCCTCGGCAAGGCACCGCGACAGCCGGATCCGGATTCGTACGCACAGCGCTTCGCGCATTGCGACGTGCTCGTCGTCGGCGCGGGGCCGGCCGGCCTCGCTGCGGCGCGCGCGGCGCTCGGGGCTGGCGCGCGCGTGATCCTCTGCGACGAGCAGGCCGAGCCGGGCGGGTCGCTGCTCGACGGCGCCGCCGCGCGTATCGACGGCCAGGACCAGACCGTCTGGCTCGCGCAGGCGCTCGCGGAGCTCGCAGGAAGCGCGCGCTTCACGCTGCTGTCGCGCACGACGGCCTTCGGCTATTTCCCGCACAACCACCTCGGCCTCGTCGAGCGCCTGACCGACCATCTCGCCGATCCGCCGGACGGGGCGGCGCGCGAGCGCCTGTGGCAGGTGCGCGCGCGCGAAGTCGTGCTGGCGGCCGGCGCCATCGAGCAGCCGCTCGTGTTTCCCGGCAACGACCGTCCCGGCGTCATGCTGGCCGGCGCCGCGCGCACGTACCTCAATCGCTATGGCGTGCGCGCCGGCACGCGCGCGGTCGTCGTCACCTCGACCGACGCCGCGCTAGACGCGGCGCGCGAGCTCGAAGCCGCGGGCGTCGAGATCGCCGCGATCGCGGATCTTCGCGCCGGCGCGACGGTTACCGGGACGCGCGGCGGCCAGCGCGTCAGCGGCGTCGAGATCGGCGGCCGGACCGTCGCCTGCGATCTCGTTCTGATGTCGGGCGGCTTCGCACCCTGCGTGCACCTCTTCTCGCAGTCGCGCGGCCGGCTCACCTGGAGCGATGCCGCGCGTGCTTTCGTGCCGTCTTCCTCTGCGGAGCGCGAGCGTTCGGCCGGTGCGTGCCGGGGCGTCTATGGCCTCGCCGCCGCGCTCGCCGATGGCACGGCCGCGGGCTTCGCCGCGGCGGAGGCCTGCGGCTTCCGCACGAGTGCGCGCCGCTATTCGGTGAGCGGCGAGCAGGCGGCGCGCAAGGCCGCACCCGCTGCCCCGAAGTCTTCATCACCGGCCGGAAGCGGGAAAGCCTTCGTCGATTTCCAGAACGACGTCACCGCAGCGGACCTCGCGCTCGCGGCGCAGGAAGGGTTCCGCTCCATCGAGCACGTGAAGCGCTACACGACGGTCGGCATGGCGACGGACCAGGGCAAGACGTCGAACCTGAACGCGCTCGGCCTCGTCGCCGCGCGGCTCGGCAAGTCGGTTCCGGAAGTCGGGCACACGACCTTCCGCATGCCGTACACGCCGGTCACGTTCGGCGCGCTCGCTGGGCTCGCGCGCGGTGACCTGTTCGACCCGGTGCGGACGACGCCGATGCACGAGTCCGCCGTCGTGCGCGGTGCGGTATTCGAGGACGTCGGCCAGTGGAAGCGGGCGCGCTACTTCCCGCAGGCGGGCGAGGACATGCACGCCGCCGTCGCACGCGAGTGCCGCGCCGTGCGCGGATCCTGCGGGCTCTTCGATGCCTCGACGCTCGGCAAGATCGCGGTGGTCGGCCCCGGCGCCGCGGAATTCCTGAACCGCCTCTACGTCAACGACTTCTCGGGGCTCGCGCCCGGCCGCGCGCGCTACGCGATCCTGCTGCGCGAAGACGGGTTCATCTACGACGATGGCGTCATCGCGCGGCTCGCGCCCGACCGCTTCCACGTGACGACGACGACCGGCGGCGCGGCGCGCGTGCTCGCGATGATGGAGGACTACCGCCAGACGGAGTGGCAGGACCTCGAGGTGTGGCTCACTTCCGTCACGGAGCAATGGGCGGTCGTCGCCGTGCAGGGGCCGCGCGCGCGCGAAGTCCTCGAGCCACTCGTATCGGGCATCGATCTGTCTGGTTCCACGTTGCCGCACATGGCGGTGGCCGAAGGCCGCGTCCTCGGCGTGCCCATGCTGCTCTTCCGCGTGAGCTTCACCGGCGAGCTCGGCTACGAGATCAACGTGCCGGCCGAGTTCGGGCGTGCAGTCTGGGAGGCCGTGCACGGCGCGGGCCGCGACGCGGGCATCACCCCCTACGGCACTGAGACCATGCACGTGCTGCGCGCGGAGAAGGGTTACATCATCGTCGGCCAGGACACGGACGGCACGGCGACGCCCGACGACGCCGGCCTCACCTGGGCGATCGGGCGCAAGAAGCCGGATTTCGTCGGCAAGCGCTCGCTCGAGCGCCCGGCCATGAAATCTCCGGATCGCAAGCAGCTCGTCGGCCTCCTGGCGCGGGACGGATCGCTGCTCGAAGAGGGCGCGCAGGTCATCGCGACGCCGGGGCAGAAGGCTCCGATGAAGCTCATCGGACACGTCACGTCTTCGTACGCGAGCGCCTCGCTCGGCCATCCGATCGCGCTCGCGATGGTTGCGGGCGGCCGCGCGCGCGTCGGCGAGACGCTCTGGGTTCCGATGCCCGGGGGCGACATCGAAGTGACCGTCACGAAGCCGGTATTTTACGACGTGGAAGGCGCGAGGCTCCATGCATAGGAGCGACGAAGCGATTCGGACAGGGCGTCCCGCCGCGCGCTTCATATTCCAAGGCGGGCCAGCCGCGCGCGAGGCGGCGAACCGGGGGTTCGGCGTCCCGCTTCCAACGATTGCATGCCGCGCCGAGATCGCGGGCGAACGCGCCGCCCTGTGGCTCGGTCCGGACGAATGGCTGCTGCTCGCGCCGCCCGGAGAAGGCGATGCCATGATTGCAGCGCTCGAAAATACGCTCGCAGGACAACCGCATTCGCTCGTGGACGTCACGCACCGGCAGGTCGCGTTGTCGGTCGTGGGGCCGCAGGCGCGCGACCTGCTCGCGAGCGGTTGTCCGCTCGATCTCGCGCCCGAGTCGTACCCGGTCGACATGTGCACAAGGACGCTCTTCGCCAAGGCCGAGGTCGTTTTGTGGCGGCGGAGCGCCGAGGAGTACCATCTGGAGACAGGGCGCTCATTCTCGGGCTATGTCCTGGGTTGGCTGAGGGAAGCACAACGAGGGGGATGATCATGCGTAGCTTTGAGCGGACGGATGTCCGGGTCGCGGTTCATGCCGCGCTTTTTGCGGCACTCGCTTCTGGAGCAGGAACTTCGCTGGCTCAGACCGAGCAGGCGCCCACGGCGCGCGTCGAGGAAGTCATCGTGACGGCCCAGCGCCGCGAGCAGAACATCCAGGACGTCGGCATCGCGGTAACGCCGCTCGGCGAGAAGGCGCTCGAAGACCTCAACATCACCAACGCGACCGACATCGTGAAGGCGGTGCCCGGCCTCAAGATGAACGCGTATTCGAGCGCGCAGGTCGTGTTCAACATCCGCGGCGTCTCGCAGAACGACTACGGCGACCAGCAGGAGCCCCCGGTCGCGGTCTACCAGGACGACAGTTACTCGAGCTCGATCAACCTCGCGAGCTTCCCGGTGTTCGACCTCGAGCGCATCGAGACGCTGCGCGGCCCGCAGGGCACGCTGTTCGGACGCAACGCGACGGGCGGCGCGATCCAGTTCATTTCCAAGAAGCCCACCGACCAGTTCGAGGGCTACACCGACCTGACCTACGGCAGCTTCAACCAGACGGTGATCGACGGCGCGCTGTCGGGCCCGCTCGGCGAAAACGTGCAGGGCCGCATCGCCTTCATCTACGACAAGGACGACGGCTGGATGGAGTCGATCATTCCCGGCGTGCCGGATCGTGGCGGCAACGACCACTACGCGGTTCGCGCCCGCCTCGCCTGGCAGCCGAGCGATGCGACGGACGTGAATTTCATCGTCCGTTACCTGAAGGCCGATCATGAGACGCAGGCCGGCCTCTACTCGCACGAGCCCGCCTGCCCGAACGCGCAGAACCAGGGCGAGTTCACGCCGGCCGACTTTGCCTGCCCGTTCTGGGGCACGGGTCCTGGCGACGCCGGCACTGGCTTCCAGGACCCGGCGATCATCCCGAGCCGCGGAGGCGACCCGTACAAGACCGCGGAGACCGAGCCCTCGTACGTTGACCGCGAGATCACGGCCGGCCAGGTGCGCGTGGACCACGACTTCGGCGCCGCGACGCTCACCTCGATCACGGATTACCAGACCTCGGACAAGTTCTACACCGAAGGAGGCGACTCCTCGCCGGTCGACGGCGTGTTCTTCTTCCAGGGCAGCGACATCGACCAGATCTCGCAGGAATTCCGGCTGTCGTGGAGCGCCGGCAACCATGTGATGGTCGGAGGCCTCTTCTACATGGACGTCAGCGGCGACTACACCGGCAAGTTCGCCGACCCGTTCTATGGCTACGACCCGGATGTCGCTTTCTCGCAGGACACGACGTCGTACGCCGCGTTCTTCCAGGACGAGTGGAGCTTCGCCGACCAGTGGAAGCTCATCGGTGGCCTCCGCTACTGGCACGACACGCGCGAAGGGTCGTACTTCGCGTCCGCGCCGGACGTCCCGGGCCTCTCGCCGCCGGTCACGATCATCTTCAACAAGAACGAGATCTTCCCGAACTCGACGGACCTGACGGGCGTCACCGTGACGCCGAGCGATGCCGACGCGACCTTCGACGACGTCACCGCGCGCCTCGAGCTGGATTACCGCCCGAATGACGCGATGCTCTGGTACCTCTCGTACAACCGCGGCAGCAAGAGCGGCGGATTCACGTTCTCGACCGGCACCCCCTACGGCGGCACCGAGGTCGATTTCGTCAACGGCATCCCCTTCGATCCCGAGACGTTGAACGCGTACGAGCTCGGCGTGAAGTCGAACCTGGCGGGCGGAACGATGACGCTGAACGTCAGCGCCTTCTACTACGACTACCAGGACTACCAGGCTTTCTCGCAGATCAGCCAGGTCCAGACCGTGACGAACCAGGACGCCGAGGCGCAGGGCCTCGAGATCGAGCTGAACGCCGCGCCGACCGACGGGCTCACGCTGCAGCTCGGCGCCTCGTTCATGGATAGCAAGGTGAAGGACATCCGGCTCCCTGACCAGAGCACGATCGTGGACCACGACCTGCCGCAGGCTCCGCCTTTTTCGGCCAACGCGCTCGCCCGCTACGAGTTTGCGCTCGGCGGCGGCACGGCGTCGATCCAGGGCGACGTGTACTACACCGACGACTTCTGCTTCACGACGTTGTGCGCCCCGGTCGAGAAGGAAAAGGGCTACACCGTCGCGAACGCGCGCATCGGCTACGGTGCGGCGGACGGCAAGTGGGAGGTCGCGGCCTTCGTGAACAACCTGTTCGAGGAGGAGTACCGCGTCTATGCCTTCGACAGCTCGTTGTTCGCGGGCGTCGTCGCGGGCGTGTACGGCAAGCCGCGGACCTACGGCCTGACGGCGAGTTTCCGCTTCGGCGCGGGCTACAACTAGCGCGGGCGGGTTGAAGCTCCCGAAGCCTTTCTTCCGGCTGCCGGTCCGCTTCGACGTCGAGCGGCTTCGCGCCGAGGTCGAGGCGCTGCCCGCGACCGCCTGGTCGCGGCATCCGAAGGAGCACGAAGGCAACACCGCAGCGCGGCTCATCACCGTGGGCGGCGGCGACAACGACGACATAAACGGCGAGATGAAGGCGACGAAGTCGCTCGTCGCCTGCCCTTACGTGCAGCAGGTGCTTTTCTCCTTCAATACGGTCTGGTCGCGTTCGCGCTTCATGCGCATCGCGGGCGGCGCCTCGGTGCCGCCGCACGGCGACATGAATCGCCACTGGTTCGACCGCGTGCGCGTGCACATCGCAGTCGTCACGCGGCCGGAGGTGTGCTTCCACTGCGGTGGGGTGAGCGTGCACATGGCCGCGGGCGAGGCCTGGATCTTCGACAACTGGCTCGAGCACCGCGTGGAAAACCCTTCGCCCGACGCGCGCATCCACCTTGTCGCCGACACAGCGGGAAGCTCCGCGTTCTGGCGCCTGGTGGGCGAAGGGCAGTCGGCAGATCTCGACCGGCCGAATCCGGAGGCCCGACTGGTCGAATTCGACCCGGGCGCGCGGCCGCGGCTGCTCATCGAGCGCTTCAACGCGGCGGCGGTAATGCCGCCGTCGGAGGTCGAGCAACTCGCGTTCGACCTGATGGCGGACCTCGCGCCCGGCGACGAGCATCCCGGGTCCGAGGCGGCGGTTCGCGAGCTCATCGCGCTGATGCTCGACTTCTGCCACGACTGGCGCGCGCTCTATTCGATGTTCGGCGAGACGCCGGAAGCGCGCGGGCAGTACCGCACGCTCCTCGCCGCGACGCGCGGCAAAATCGCGCGCCTGCCGCCGATCCGCATTGCGAGCACGGGATACAGCGCGCAGTCGGTGCTGAATGCACGCCTGTTGTCGCACCTGCTTGCGGACGGCGGCTACCGAGAAGCCGCGGAATTCAATGCCAGCGCGCTGCCGACGAGGGCGAGCACCGCAGCAGTTGCGGCGCCTCAGACGGCAAGCGTCGAACCGCCGACACTGGAGTTGCCGCAGGTCGAGCTGCCGACGGTCGAAGTCCCGACGATCGAGGCCATTTCGAAGGAGCCGCCTCCAGCGGCGGCGCCGGAGCCGTTTAAGCCACCGGTGATCGAACGGCCGATCGTGATCCTGAGCGCTCCGCGAGCGGGCAGCACGCTGCTCTTCGAGACCCTCGCGCAGGCGGAGGGCCTTTATACCATCGGCGGAGAGAGCCACCAGCTCATTGAGAGCATCGCAGCCCTGCGTCCCGGCCGCGGCGTCGTAAGCTCGAATCGGCTGACGCGCCGGGACGCGACCACTGCGATCGTCACGGAGCTGCGCCGGCGATTCACGGGGCGCGTCCAGAATCGGGATCAGCAACCGCCCGCATCCGGCGCGCAGGTTCGGCTCCTCGAGAAGACTCCCAAGAACGCGCTGCGCGTGCCGTTCCTGCTCGAGGTATTCCCGGACGCGCAATTCATCTTCCTGACCCGCGAACCGCGTGCGAACTTGTCGAGCATGATGGAAGCTTGGCGGGGGAAGGGCTGGGTTACGTATCGCCAACTGCCGGGCTGGCCCGGCCCGTGGTCCCTGCTGCTGCCGCCCGGGTACGAGCGCCTCCAGGGACGGCCCCTCGAAGAGGTCGTCGCATTCCAGTGGCGCGTCGCGAACGAGACGATCCTCGACGATCTCGGTGCCCTGCCGCGCGAGCGCTGGACGAGCCTGCGCTACGAGGACCTTGTCGCGGAGCCGCGGGCAGCGATCTCGAAGCTGCTCAAGTTCGCCGGGCTCGAAATGGACCCGCGGCTCGAAGCGTACCTGTCGAATCCGCTGCCCCCGTCCCGCTACACGCAGACGAAGCCGGCACCGGACAAGTGGAAGAAAAACGCGGCGGCGATCGAGAGGGTAATACCGTCGGTCGCGGCGGTCAGCGCGAGGCTAGGGTCTTAGCCGACAACGCGCGTACGTCGATTACGAACACCTGCGTCGACATCCCGTAGCCCCAGTCGGCTTGCAACGCAATCCAGTAAGGACCAGGTGCGGACGGAGCCACGAAACCGAAGCTGGCATCCGCATCGGGATGAAGCGGGATCTCGTAACCCCCGCTCGCGAAGTCGACTTGGACGCAGCCGATCAAGACGTTTCCAAAGCACGGCGTCGGAAGCGCAGACAGGAATATGCGCGCATGGGCCGATTGAGGCGGGCCGAGGCGGGAGTTCGTGTAGATCGTGACCCAGCCCTGTGGTGAAACCGTCAAGGCATACCGCGGCGCGACGAGCGAAGGGCTCCGATAGAACTCCCGGCTGTCCTGTTTGTAGTTGAAATGAACGGCCTGCTGGATATCCCCGGCCACGCGCAGGCTCAGCGTGGGTGGCGGCGGCGCGGCATCGCTCGAATTCCAGGAGGCGGGGACATGCGCCGCCATGCCGGTGACTAGAAGGAAGCCGACGGCGAATCCAGAGAGCGCTATCTGACCGAACGGCCTGAACACGTATTTCG
>Ga0075434_100000569_pt1 | contig 28397 bp, 26 predicted proteins | sample RhiMethybrSRZTD3_FD_75298 | JGI IMG/M metagenome (GOLD analysis project Ga0075434, IMG submission 75298) | Populus rhizosphere microbial communities from Tennessee, USA - Rhizosphere MetaG P. TD hybrid SRZTD3 | ecosystem: Host-associated > Plants > Roots > Rhizosphere > Soil | place: USA... | reverse complement strand
CTGCCCGGCGGTGCTGCGGCCGGCCGGCTCGCCGCCCGCTTCGGCGACGACCGGCTGCGCCAGCTCCGCGCCGCAACCGCCGCACAGATCGCGCTGTGCGGCGTGGCGATCATCGTCGCTACGCCGGCCGGCGACAACATTGATACCGGCCGCCGCTATTCAATGACCGCGCTTCTGGCGCTCGCGATGGGCATCCAGAACGCCACCGCACGACGGCTTGCCGTGCCGGAACTGACCACGACGGTTCTCACGCTCACGCTGACCGGAATCGCCGCCGACTCATGGCTCGGCGGTGGCACCGGCGCGCGAACCACCCGCCGCGTGCTCGCCGTCGCCGCCATGCTGCTCGGCGCGTTCGTCGGCGCGCTACTACTCATCCACGTCGCGCCCGCCGCACCCCTGGGCGTGGCCGCGGCGATCCTCGCCGTAGTCTGCACAACCGCGCACATCGAATTGCGTTGACCCGAACCCGGCAGTCACTCGCGGCGGCTGCGCCGGCGCCGCTCCCCGCTGAACCAGCCCACGGTGGATTCCGATCACGTGGGGGGTGGGGTACGACCGCCATCCGGGGGCGGATCCAAGTCCCTGTGCTGCACTCGACGGGCCGCTTCCGCTCGCCCTCAAGGCTGTGACTCGGTATCCTTGACTCGGGAGTTGCGGACGTCTCGCACAGTGGGGATATCTCCAGAGCTCTGCAGCTTCCCAGATTTTGCTGGAGAAAAGGCGGGATCTGACACTTCGCGGGGCGGTTAGCTCAGTTGGGAGAGCACCAGCTCGACAAGCTGGGGGTCACTGGTTCGAGCCCAGTACCGCCCACTCCGTGGAACCCCTGCAACTGCGGGTGTTTCAGCATGGCTACGGGCGACGCATCGCGACCTTGATATCGACGACGGGGGTGCCGTCGATCGCCTCGAGCGCGTCAACCCGCAGGCTGGTCGGCCCCTCGAGCGCCGTGACTGACACGTGATGGACCCCAATGGGGTTCGGGCGGTCGGGCGAGCGTGTGCGGAAGACGCCGGTGAGCGGGATGCTCGTGTCGCCCATCGGGTGCGTCTCGAGCACCTCGCGGTCGGCGAGGTGAAGCCACGTCAGGACGATCAGCTCGTCCCCTCGCTCGATGCGGCGAAGCGCGTCCGCGAACGCCGGGTCGATCTCGATCAGAGCCGGCGGCGCGCCCTGGGACGCCTGGTTGGGAGCGTCCGAGACCGCACGCAGGGTCGAGCGAATCATGCCGATCGGTCGAAGCAGGTAGGGGCCGGGCTCATCCATCCTTCGCTGTGCGAGTTTCGCATCTCGTAGGCTCCGCCGGATGACCGACTCCAAGGAGCTTGGCCGCGGCGGGCGGCTCGAGGGCGGTGCGGCCGGCGAGCTGGTGGCGGCCGCGTACGCCGCGGAGAGCGCGCACGGCCCGCGGCTCGCGCATGCGCTCTCGCTCGCGGACCTCGCGCACGCTGTCGCGCTCGTCGAGGGTGGGGGCGTCGCCGGCGAGGACGCCCGTGCGCTCGTCCGCGGGCTGCTCGAGCTGCACGCGATCCCCGGCGCCGACTTCCCGTGGGACCCGGCGGCCGGCGACGCGTTCAACGCCCGCGAGGCCGAGCTCGAGCGCCGCATCGGCCGCTCGGCGGCCGGCTGGCTGAGCGCGGGCCGGCCGCGGCGGGAGGCGTTCCGCGTCGCACTTCGCCTCACGGCGAGGCGCGGTGTCCGCGAGCTCCACGACGCGCTGCTCGCGCAGGCCGCGGCGCTGGCGGGCCACGCGCGGGCCACGCGGGCCGCGCTCGCCGCCGACTACACGTATCTGCAGCCGGCCCAGCCGACGACGGTCGGCCATCTCCTCCTGGCGTACGCCTATCCCGCGCTGCGCGATGCCGAGCGTGCTCGCCGGTCGCACGCCGCGCTCGGGGCGAGCGTGGCCGGCGCGGGTGGGAGCGCCGGCTCCCGCTGGGCGCTCGACCGGAGCCGCCTGGCGGAGCTCCTCGGCTGCGAGGGCCTCGTCGAGCACGCGAAGGACGCGGCCTGGCAGGCGGACGTGTACGTCGAGCTCCTCGCGGCGCTCGCGATGGCGGCCACGCACCAGAGCCAGCTCGGCCAGGACTTCGAGATCTACGCGAGCCAGGAGTTCGGGCTCGTCGAGCTGTCCGATGCGCACAGCCGCGCGAGCGCGCTCATGCCGCAGAAGAAGAACCCGTACGCCCTCGCCGCGATCCGCGCCCAGGCCGGGCAGGCCGCGGGCGACCTGGCGGCGGCGGTGGCGGCTCTGCACACCGGCTCGGCCCGCACCGACCACTTCCACCTCCTGAACGGGACGGTGCCGCGGGCGCTCGACGAGTCGGTCGCCGTCGCCCGGCTCACGGCGTCGGTGCTGGAGGGCATCGAGCTTCGGCCGGCGCGGTTCGAGCAGATCGCGCGAGAGGGCTTCGTGACGGCTGCGGACGTCGCCGACGTCCTTGCACTTGCCGGCGGGCTCGACTACCGCAGCGCCCACAAGGTTGTCGGCCGGGCCGTGCGCGACCTCGTCGAGGCGGGCGAACCGCCGTCGGCGCTCACACCCGAGCGTCTGTCCGCGGCCGCCGAGGCTGTGATCGGGACGCCGGTCGACCTGGACGAGGCGACGCTGCGCGCGGCCCTCGACCCGGCGGCCTGCGCCGCGGCCCGGCTGCAGACCGGCTCCTCCTCGGAGGCGGCGATGGATGCGATGCTCGAGGGGCTCGCCGCGACGCTGGCCGCCGACCAGGCATGGAGCACGACCGCCGGCGAGCGGGAGGCGGCGGCGGAAGCGGCGCTCCTGGCCCGCGCACGCGAGCTCGCCTGAACCCGGATACGATCCGCGCCGTGTCGCATTCGGTCGCGAAGCCCGGAGAGCTGCCCTTCACCGAGCGCCCGTACCGGCCGCAGGATGCTCCTCGCCGCGTCGCCAGCCTGACGGAGGCGCTCGGGCTCGAGAACGCGCGCGCATCGGTGTGGCGCTATCCGCCCGGGGTGCGCGGCCGGCGGCACCGCGAGGGCGCCCAGGAGGAGGTGTTCGCGTGCCTGGAGGGGACGATCACCCTCGCGCTCGGCGAGCCCCCCGAGCTGGTCGAGCTCCCTGCGGGCAGCTTCGCGCGCGTCGGGACGGGCACCGAGATCCAGGTGCGAAACGAGAGCGACGCCGAGGCGGTCGTGCTCGCCTGGGGCGCGCCGGCGATCACCGGCGAGGCCGAGATCCTCGACGACCTGCCCTGAGGCGGGGCGATAGCCTGGGCCGGTGCCGGTCGACGTCCTGACCGAGATCGAGATCGCCCGCCCGCGGGCCGACGTGGCGGCGTACGCGTCCGACCCGGCGAACGCCCCCGTCTGGTACGAGAACATTGAGTCCGTGGAGTGGCGCACGCCGCCGCCCGCCGCCCAGGGCACGATGGTCGCATTCGTCGCGCGGTTTCTCGGCCGCCGGCTCGCCTACACGTACGAGATCGCCGAGCTCGTCCCAGGCGAGCGGCTCGTCATGAGGACGTCGGAGGGCCCGTTCCCGATGGAGACGACCTACACGTGGGCCGATGCTCCCGGCGGCGGCACGCGGATGACGCTGCGAAACCGCGGCGAGCCGGCCGGCTTCGCGCGGGTGGGCGCACCGATGATGGCTCGGTCGATGCGAAGGGCGAACCGCAAGGACCTCGAGCAGCTGAAGCGGCTCCTCGAGTCGCGCTAGCGCCGGCGACGGGCGACAAGGCAGGGGATTGTCTTGATGGCAGCCGCCGGCGTGCGCGACTACCTGGTCGGCTCTACGGTCGAGCGCATCGTCCGCCACTCGCCTGTCCCCGTGCTCGTCATCAAGTAGCCGCCGCGATCGCCTCGAGCTCGTCGCGAGCCCACGCCTGCCACCTGTCGCGGAAGGCCGGGTGCCGTCGCGACTCCAAGGCCCACGTGAGCATCTGCATGCGGCGGAGCGCGAACAGCGCCTGGAGGTGGGTCGTGTGGTCGTGAGGCAGGTCGCGCCGCTCGGCATAGGCGTCGAGCAGGGCATCGCGGAGCTCGCAGTACCGGGGTCGCTCCTCGAGCTCCCAGAGCGTGACGGCGAGGTCGTAGAGGTGAAAGCCCCAGCCGCAGTCGTCGAAGTCGATCGCTCGCACCGCACCGTCGTGGAACAGGAAGTTCTCGTAGTGAAGATCGCCGTGGATGAGACCGAACGAGCCGGGAGTCTGTGCGAGCCGCCGTGTGGTCTCCCGGACCAGATCGAGTGCGTCGGCGACCAGCGCCGCCGCGTCGGCGGAGATCAACGCCTCGACGAGGCGCAGGCACCGCTCCGCATCGTCCCTGGTCGGGTGATCGCCCGGAAAGCTCGCGGCAGCGGATCCGCTGATCGACGCGATCTTCCCCGCATCGCTCACGGTGTCGACCCGGGGTCGCTGGAATCCGGGGGGAGGGGCCCAGCTCTCGGCGTGGTCGTGCAGATGCGCCCCCAGGACTCCGACCCGTCGCAGCTGGGCGGGTGTGAGGCGCTGGTCGCTGAACCGCCCGTCGAGCCACCGCATGAGCACGCAGGCGTGGGGCACCGGGACGCCTGCGTCCTCGGCAACGACGACGAACGAGCCCTCACGCGAGCGCACCGGCTCGGGAACGCCGAGGTCGGTCTCGCGGCGCAGTGCGGTGAGCCAGGCCATCTCGGACTCAATGGTCGCGTGGGTGTGCACGTTGGGCCGGTTGATCCGGAGCACGAACCGCCCGGCGACCGTCTCGACCCGGAACGTGGTGTTGGCCTCGTGGCGCAGGAGCGTCAGCCCCGCGTCCTGGACGCCGAACGAGGCCAGGGCCGTCCGCCCGAGTCGCCGCAGCCGCCGGAGCTGAGCACGCAAGCTCAGCGACTCCCAGGCGGAGGCCGTCAAGTCGACTCGAGGTCGATCCGGTCGTCGGCCTGCGCCATCACGACTGGGTCGTGGGTGGCAACGACCACGGTGGCGCCGTGCAGCCGGGCCGCGTCGGCCAGGAGGCGGCCGACGACCGCCGCGTTCACCTGGTCGAGGCGCGAGGTCGGCTCGTCGACGAGGACGAGGCCGGGCGCGCCGGCCAGGGCCCTGGCGATGGCGACCCGCTGGCGCTCGCCGGCCGAGAGCCGCTCCACCCTCTGGTCGATGCGGTGCTCGAGCCCGAGCCGCATGAGCCACTCGCGCGGGTCGCCGTCGCGGCCGCGCACGGCCAGAGCCAGCTCGACGTTCTCGGCGGCCGAGAGGTGCCCGACGAGGCCGGCGTCCTGGCTCACGAGGCCGACGTGCCGGCGCCGGAACGCGGCCGCCTCCGCGGGGCCGAGCCCGGTGACGAGCTCGCCGGCCACGGTGACGACCCCCGCCTCCGGCCGCACGAGCCCGGCCAGCACGCGAAGGAGCGTGCTCTTGCCCGAGCCCGACCGCCCCGTGACCGCGGTCATCCGGCCGGCGGCGAAGCTGGCCGAGCGGCGGTCGAGCACGGTGCGCTCCCGGCGGCCGCGCCCGAAGCGGACGACGACGTCCTGCATCTCGGCGGCCACGCCCTCGACGGGACGGGCCGCGCCGGGCTCGCGGTCGGCGGCGAGGGCCTGTTCGCCGGGCTCGCCGGCGGGCACGATCAGGACGCCGCCGTGCTGGGGCTCCGCCCGCGCCAGGCGGCCGATGCCGGCGTCGCGCAGAAGCTCCTCGGGCAGCCGCATCCAGCCGCCGCGGCCCACCACGATGGCGGCCTCGCCGGTGCCGGCGGCCTCGTCGCTCAGGCGGCCGTCGCGGATGTGGACGGCCCGGTCGGCGATGCCCGCCGCGCCGGGGTCGTGGCTCACGAGGACCACCGTCGCGCCCTGCTCGCGGGCGAGCTCGCCGATGAGCGCGTAGGCCGTTCGCACCCCGGCTGCGTCGAGCTCGCCGGCCGGCTCGTCCGCCAGGAGGAGCGCCGGGCGGTGGGCGACGGCCGCGCAGATCGCGATGCGCTGCGCCTCGCCGCCGGAGAGCTCGACGGGGCGTGCGCCTGCGGCCTCGGTCAGGCCGACCCGTTCCAGCAGCTCCGCCGACCGGCGGGCGCGCTCGGCGCGCGCCGCGCCCAGCATCGCCATCTGGAGCGTCACGATACTGGCGCAGTCCAGGTCGGGCGGGAGCGCCTGGCGGTAGTGCTGGTCGACGACGCCCATCCGCTGCGCGCGCAGCACCGCGGAGCGGCGTGCGGGCAGGCTCGTGAGGTCGTGACCCAGGACGCGCGCCGAGCCGGCCGACGGCCGCTCGAGCCCGGCCAGGATGCGCATGAGCGTGCTCTTGCCCGATCCACTCGGGCCCAGGACGGCGACCACCTCGCGGTCGTCGATCCGCAGCGTGAGGCCTTGGAGCGCGGCCGCGTCGCCCTCGGCGGTGCGGTGGATGCGGAAGACGTCGCGGGCGTCGACGGCGGCCGTCATCGCATCCTCCGTCCGGCGAGCGCCGCCACCGGCACGAGCGCGGCCAGGGCGAAGGCGGTGAGCGCGAGGACGACGAGCCCGATCGGCACCGCCGTGCGAAGCGGCGGCACGGCTGCCGACGTCCCGGCCCCGAGCTGGACCACGTCGACGACGGCCGCCGACAGCACGGCGCCGAGGACGACGCCGCCGATCGCGCCGGCGAGGGCGAGCACGGCCGCCCGGACGAGCAGGTGGGCGCGGAGCGTGCGCGGCGGCACGCCCATCGCCTCGAGGTCGTCGAGATGCGGGCGCTCGTCGGCGAGGTCGGCGGCGGCGATCAGCACGAGCCCGGCGGCCGCGAGGACGACCGAGAGGATCGCCGCGCCCTCCAGCACGACCAGGATGCCGCGGGCCAGCGGCCGCGAGGCGGCATGGGAATGCAGCGACGCCCGCGAGCGCACGGAGAGGTCGGAGAACGGCCGCCGGTGCAGCGCCGCCGCCACCCGGTGCTCGGCAGCGGCCGGCGCTCCGATCCAGACCTCGCGCGGCACCGCCGTCCCGGGCGCGTCGGCGTTGACGGCGACCGCGAGCGCACGCTCATCGGCCACCACGAACGTGTCGGGCGCGGTCGGGAAGTGCGCGCCCGTCGCGACCACCCGGGCCACGATCGAGTGGCCGTCCGGAAGCACCAGATGCAGCCGCCCGTCCGGGCCGGCGGCGGCGGCAACGTCATGGCTTGCGAGCACCGGGAGCGCCGCGCGGTCGAACGGCTGGGCGGGACGCACCAGGCCATCGGTGCGACCGTCGAGCGCGTACTGCACGACGCCGGCGCCGGAGCGCTTGGCGGTCCCGCCGGCGATCCAGTCCCCGAGGCTGCCGAGCGAAGCGCCGGCCGCCCGCGGCTCGCCGAGCCGCAGGCTGCCCCTGGCGACGATGGTGAGGCCGCCCTCGATCCCGGCGTGTGCCAGCGCCTGTGCATCGGACGCGGTCAGGCCGATCTGGAGCGCGACGATCCGGGCGCCCCGGTCGGCCGCCGGGATCGGCGCCGTGAGCACCTGGCTGCGGCCCGTCTGGCCGAGCTCGATCGTGCCGAACGTGCCGCTCGGGCGCTGGACGGCCAGCTCGAGCCTGACCGGACGGCCGTGACCCGCGACCGGCAGCGAGACGGTCGTCGCCCCCGGCGGCAGGTCGGCGCCGCCCAGCTGGGGCTCGGCACCGTGCCGCAGGGCACGGGCGAGGTCGGCCTGCGAGTCGGCAGAGTAGTCCGACCGCCACCGCAGGGCGGGGAGGGTCGCGGCCGGGACGCCGATCAGCGCCGGCTGGGCCGGGATCCCCGCGCCGGGCACGGCGGCGCTCATCCTGATCACCGGCGCGGCGACGGCGCCAGGAGCGAGCCCGCGGTAGCGGTCAAGCGGCGCGGCGTCGAGCGGATTCACGAGCGCGGGGCTCGTCGCCACCGCGAAGTCGAGCGGGACGGCGAACGCGGCCTGGTCGGACTCGCCGGTCTGGAGCGTGTCGCGGTAGGAGAGCGCGAACACCGAGAGCCCGAGCGCCGCGGTGACGAACGCGATCACGAGCGCGGGGCGGGCGCCCTGCCGGCCCAGCGAGACGAGCGCCAGCCGCGCGGCGACCGGGCCGCGCCGGACGCTTCGCCCGGCGAGCCGCAGCACCGGCCCCGCCAGCCGGGCGGCGATCGCCCCGGCCGCGATCGCGGCCAGGCCGGGGAGGAGCGCGAGCAGCGGGTCCGAGCCCGCCTCGAGCGACGCCTCGGTCGAGGAGCCTCTCGAGGCTGCGAGCAGCGCAGCGGCGAGTGCGGCCAGCGCCAGCAGGTCGAGCGCGTGCAGCGGGCCGAGCCGGGTCGACTCGGCGTCGACCCGTTCGACGGCGACCAGCAGCAGGGCCGCCCCGAGCCACACGGCGACGAGCAGCCCGAGCCCGGCGGGGGTCAGGAGCGACTGGCGCAGCGTCTCGGACGTGCTGAGGCCGGCTCGGCCGGCGGCGACCCAGATCCCGGCCGCGGCCATGACGGCTCCGAGCAGCACGCCGAGCCCGGTCACCCAGGCCGCCTCGACGCCCGCCTGGAGCCGCAGCTGCCAGGCTCGCGCTCCGTGGCGCTCCAGACGGCCGAACTCGGCCCGGGCGTCGCGGCGCAGGCCGCCGGCGGCAAGGAGGACGAAGCCGACCAGGAGCGCCGCCGCGCCGCCGCCGACGAGAAGCAGCCGGCGGGAGGCCACCTGTGCCGCCCTGTGCGCTGCCTCGAGCGCACTGTCGGGAGCGCCGAAGCCGAACGCGCCGCCGGCCCGCTCGAGCGCCTGCGACGCCGCGCTCTCGCGGCGCAGGAGGCCCGGGACCTGCCAGTCGTGCACGTCTCGGGAGCGGATCGGCACCGTCCAGCCGTAGCGGCGGAAGATTGCGGAGAAGACGGGCAGGGTGGACAGCTCGTGGACGCTCCCGGCCACGAGCACCGGGGGGGTGGAGGTCCTGCCGTGGGCGGCGGCGTTCAGGCTGGCGAGATCGAACGGCAGCGCCCCGGAGGCGCGGCCGACGACGACCAGCCGCAGGCCCTGCTCCGACACGACCGTCGCCCGGTCACCGCCCGTCTGCACCACTTCGCAGCGAGCCGGGACGCACCGCTCCGGAAGCCGGCCCGACACGACGTGCAGCCATCGGCCGGGATCGTCGACGGCGCCGAGCGAGACGAGCTGACCGTTCAGGTTGAGCTCGGGATACGCGACGGTGCGGGCCGGCTGGCCGGACTGGATGCCGGCGAGCGCCGCTGTGGCGGTACGGTCGATCGCGGGATACCCGCCGGCGGGCGGCGCGCCGAGCCACGTGGCCGAGAAGCTGCGGCTCGCCGGAGGCAGCGCATCGAGGCTGCGGCGAAGCTCGAGGTCGGCCGTGATCGTGCCGCCCGCGGCGACGCAGGCCGCTGCCGCCGTCGCGAGCGCCACGCCGGCCGCCACGAGGGCGCCGCGCCCCGGGCGGGCGCGGATGCGGGCCAGCGCGACGCGCAGCGGAGCGCGGACCGGGAGCGACCGGGCGGCTAGCACGCCGCGTCCCTGCGGCGGCGGTAGGCGCGCGTTTTGGTGCGATTGCCGCAGTAGCGCATCGAGCACCAGCGCGACGACAGGTTGCGCGAGCGGTCATAGCTCGCCCAGTGGCAGCGAAGGCACGCCCGAAGGCGCGTCCAGGTGCCGTTCGCCATCGCCTCGAACGCGCCGGCGGCCACCGCCGCCAGCGAGCCGTCGATGCCCGGGTCGAGCGGTGTGAGAACGGCCGTGGTGTCGGGAGCGAACTCGACGGTCAGCCGCCCGGAGGCGGCCACGCGGCTCACGGTCTGTGCCGCCGCCTCGGTGTCGATGTCCGGCTCGGCGTTGCGGCGGATGAGGAGCCGCAGCGCTTCGCGCAGCTCCCCGGCGCGGGCGACGTCGGACTCGAGCACCGGCGCCTCGTCGGGGAGGAGCTCGAACTCGGCGAGCCAGGCCTCCAGGCCCGCGGGCGTGTCGATCACGTCCTTGCCGGTCTCCAGATTGATGCTGTTGACGAGCGCCTGGACCAGGCGCAGCCGTCCGGGAGCGGGCGGGCGCTCGTCGAGCAGGAACGTCCAGGGTCTGGGGCCGAGATCGAGCGACACGGGCGAACGGCGTGCTCTGGTGTCAGCGCGCGCCGGAGCCGCATTCTAGACACCGGCGAACGCGGATAATAGGTGTCGCTACAGATCCCAGTGTGGCGCCAAGGCTGCCCGGACGGCCGTGATCGCCGCGTCGGCGCGATCGACATCGTCCGGGAGGTATGCCATCGGGTCCTCGAGAAGCGGCCCGGTGCCGAGCACGCCTTCGAGGGTGGCGTGCATGCAGAGGCCCGAGTAGGTGCGTCCGTAGCCGCCCTCCTGGACGAGCACGAGCCGTCCGCCGCAGTGGCGGTCGGCCATGGCCCGGGCCGCTGCGCCGAGATCGCGGAACCCGTCCATCGAGACGCACATGCGACCGTTGGGGTCGAACTGGCTTGCATCCTGCCCGCAGGCGATCACGATCAGCCCGGGCCGGAACGCGTCGACCACCGGCCCCACTGCCCGCGCCATCGCCCGCCGGTAGCCCTCGTCGCCGGTGCCGACGGGAAGCTCGACGTTGACGTTCCGGCCGGCGCCGTCGCCCTCTCCGACCTCGTCCGGCGCGCCGGTCTGCGGGTGCGACGGCCCCCAAGACCCGTGGCGCATGTGGAACGAGACGGCCAGCACGTCCCCGCGGCGCCAGAAGCACTCCTGCGTGCCGTTTCCGTGGTGGACGTCCCAGTCCAGGACGGCCACGCGCTCGATGCCGCGGCGGCGGGCCTGCTCCGCGGCCAGCGCGGCGTTCGAGAAGAGGCAGTAGCCGTCGGCGCGGCCGGGCTGGGCGTGGTGGCCGGGCGGGCGGACGAGCGCGTAGGCCAGATCGCACTCGCCGTCGAGCACGGCCGCGGTCGCCTCGAGCGCCGTCCCCGCGGCCGCGAGCGCAGCGTCCCACGACCGCTCGACCACGGGCGTCGACTGGGTGAGGTACCCGCCGCCTGCCGCGCAGAACGCCTGCACGGAGTCGATGTACTCGGGCAGATGCAGCATCTCCAGCTCCTCGCGGAGCGCGTGCCGGCCGGCGTGCCACTCGAGTTGCTCGGCGATCGGGCCGTTGCGAAGCGCGGCGCGGACGTTGCGGATCCGCTCGGCGTTCTCGGGATGGAGCTCGGGCACCTCGACGAGCGGGGAGGCCGGGTGCTCGAAGATGCCCGCGCCGGTGTCGTGCACGAGCGCGTCGTCATGCCAGTAGACGCGCATCTAGGCCTTGGGCTGCACGGGCGCGAGGGAGCGGATGATGTGGCGCAGGTCGGACTTGGCGTCGGCGGCGGTCGAGACCGGCGTGGCGACGTGGATCGAGATCACGTAGACGTTCCCCAGCGAGTGGAAGATGGCTGCGATGTGTCCGGTATGGGACGCGAGGTTGTGGTCATACCACGTGACCGTCCGGCCGGCGACCTGCTCGGTCTTGGGCTCGCGCCCGCCGAAGCAGGGCTGGCCTTCGCACATCGGCGGGAACGTGCCGGGCGGGTAGCCCTCGAAGACGACGTGGACGAGTTGGCCGTTCTCGAGCCATGCATAGCCCAGCTGCCACTGCTTGTCAGGTACGCGGGCCGTGTTCCACTGGCCGTGGATGACGCCGTCGATCGGGCTCGGGAGCCAGCTGGGGCAGTAGATCGGCATGCCGACCCGGTCGGCCCAGGTCTGCCACGAGGCCGCCCAGGCCTTGGGGCAGACGTTCGGCTTCGGCTTGGATCCCGATGCTTCCTTGGAGGATCCACAGGCCGCGACCACCACAACGACGACCGCGAGGAGTAGCATTGCGCCGCGACGATTTCGACGTGCCGTCGCATCTCCGCGGTGGGCTGAAACCCTTGTGCTCATCCGCCGGGGATGGTAGATAGACCGTCGCGCGTCGGGCGGCGAACGCCGTCACGACGTGAAACGCCAACCCGAAGTGGGAGGAGAACAGATGAGACGTGTACCTGGCCGCGCTCTCTGGGCGATGGCCGCGGTCCTCGTACTGGCCACCGCCGCGGCCTGCGGAAGCGGGTCGAGCAGCGGCAACAACGGTGGCGGCACGGGCGGTGGAGGCAACGCAGCGACGCCTGTGAACTCCTCCACGTGCAAGTCGGTCGTGAACCCGGACGGCCAGTTCCTGGTCACGTCTGACCTGCCGCTGAACGGATCGTCGTCGCACCAGACGACGCAGATGAACCAGGCGATCGAGATGGTGTTCGAGAAGGCCGGCTGGAAGGCCGGCAAGTACACCATCGCGTTCCAGCCCTGCGACGACTCCACGCCGCAGGCCGGTACGTGGGACTCGACGACGTGCTCGGCGAATGCCAACGCGTACGCCCAGAACCCGTCGGTCATCGCCAACATCGGCACCTTCAACTCCGGCTGCGCCGAGCTCGAGGTCCCGGTGCTGAACCAGGCCCAGCCTGGCCCGATCGCCATGGTGAGCCCAGCCAACACGTGGCCCGGTCTGACCCAGGGCACGAAGGTCCCGGCGGAGCCGAGCAAGTACTACCCGACCGGCACGCGCAACTACGCGCGCGTCGTGGCGCCTGACAACTTCCAGGGCCCGGCGCTCGCGCAGACCGCGCAGGGGCTCGGCGTGAAGTCCGTCTACATCCTGAACGACAAGCAGGCCTACGGCGCCGGTGTGGCGACCTACTTCGAGGACGCCGCCAAGAAGCTGGGCCTGAAGGTGCTCGGCAACTCGGCCTACAACACGAAGACCGGCACCAACTACCAGGCCCTGTTCCAGGGCATCGCCGCGAAGCACCCCGACGCCATCATGGTCGGCGGCCTCATCTGCGAGAACGGCGGCCAGTTGATCAAGGACAAGGTCGCGGTGCTCGGCGACAACCAGAAGGTGAAGCTGCTCCTGCCGGACGGCTTCACGACGTCGCAGACGATCACCGACGCCGGCAAGGCGTCAGACGGCCTGTACGCGTCGGTCGCGGGTGTTCCCACCGATCAGCTGACCGGTGCGGGCGCGACGTTCGTGTCCGACTTCCAGGCCAAGTACAACCCTGACTTCATCGACCCGTACACCCCGTACGCGGCCGCTGCAGCGCAGGTCGTCCTGCAGGCGATCGCCGCGTCCGACGGCACGCGGGCCAGCGTCTCGAAGGCCCTCTTCGGGGCCAAGGTGACCGACAGCGTGCTCGGCACGTTCTCGATCAACGACGCCGGCGACACCGACCAGGGCTCGATGACGGTCGACGTCGTGAAGGGCGGGAAGCTGACCACCTACAAGGTCCTCACCCCGAGTGCGGACCTCGTGGAGACCTTCCCGGATCAATGAGTGACCTCGGGGGAGCGCTGCGATGACCGCGGGATCCGGCACCGCCCGGAAGCCCATGCTCGCGGTGCTCCCCCGGATGTCACAGCAGATCAACCGCGTCCTCACGTGGGTCGTGGTCGGCGTGTTCGTGATCTGGGTCGTCGGGAACTTCATCAACGCGCCCAAGCAGTTCGTGAGCGTGTTCCTGCTCGGCATCACGCTGGGATGCATCTACGCCCTCGTGGCGCTGGGATACACGCTGGTGTACGGGATCATCGAGCTGATCAACTTCGCCCACGGGGACGTCTTCATGTGGGGCTCGATGGTTGCCGTCACGGTGTCGTCGAGTTGGCTCGGCCTCAACGGCACCCAGGCCTGGTACGTCACGGCGCCGCTCATCCTCGTGACGATCGTGGTGTGCATCGCGTTCTGCGCGACCCTGAACGTCGCGATCGAGCGAATCGCGTACCGGCCGCTCCGAAACGCGCCCAAGCTGGCGCCGCTGATCACGGCCATCGGCATGAGCTTCATCCTCCAGAACGCGGCCGCGCTCGTCTACGGCTTCATCGAGCAGCCGCTGCCCGACATCTTTCCGACCAAGGCGCTCTTCACGATCGGTGGGATCGCCTACACGCAGAAGTCGCTTCTGATCGTGCTGATCACGATCCCGGTGCTGCTCGCGCTCAGCTACCTCGTGCGCTCGACACGGCAGGGCAAGGCCATGCGGGCCGTGGCCCAGGACATGGACGCGAGTCGCATGATGGGGATCGACGTCGACCGGACGATCGCCTTCACGTTCGCGCTCGGCGGCGCGCTGGCCGGGGCCGCAGGACTCCTGTTCGTGATGTACCAGACCTCGACCCGGTATGACCTCGGCTTCCAGCTCGGGCTCTTCGCCTTCACGGCTGCCGTGCTCGGCGGCATCGGGAACCTGACCGGGGCGGCGCTGGGAGCGATCCTCATCGGCCTCATCCAGGCGTTCAACGAGGGCCTCTCGTGGCACACGCCGGGATCGAGCTGGACGCAGTCGCTGATCTTCTCGATCCTGATCCTCGTGCTCGTGTTCCGGCCGCAGGGGCTCCTCGGCGAGGAAGTCCCCGACCGGGCATGAGCGGTCGCACCGGATCCGTGGGCGACGCGTGGGCGCGACTCCCCAAACGGGTGCGGACGCTCGCGCTGCCGGTGACGGTACTTCTCCTCCTCGTCTTCTACCCGAACTACTACCAGGATCTTTTCAACGCCCTCGGCGGTGGGACGACCGGGCAGCTGGCGCCGACCGTGCCGACGATGGTCGTGATGTGCGTCTACGTCATGATGGCCCTCGGGCTGAACGTCGTGGTGGGCTACGCCGGCCTGCTCGACCTGGGGTACGTCGCGTTCTACGCCGCCGGCGCCTACATCGCCGGATGGTTCGCGACGCTGCAGTTCGCGCCCCAAAAGGTCCACTTCCTGTCGGTCGGCGTGCTCCCGGTCCTCCCGGGCCTGCATATCAACGTCTGGCTGCTCCTGATCGTCGGCGCGGTCTTTGCGTGCGTGCTCGGGATCGTCATCGGCCTGCCCACGCTGCGCCTGCGGGGCGACTACCTGGCGATCGTGACGCTGGGATTCGGCGAGATCATCCCGCAGGCCGTGAACAATGGCGATGACTGGTTCGGCCACAACGTCACGAACGGGCCGAACGGCCTGACGCCGATCGACTCGCTCGGCTTCGGCGTGTCGATCCATAACGCGGCGTCGTTCCTGCCGTCGAGCTACCGGCTCGAGATCAACTCCGCCGACTACTACTACTGGACAGGTCTGGGGCTCGTCCTGTTCACGCTCTTCTGCTGTATCCGGCTTCGCGACTCGCGCCTCGGCCGGGCCTGGGTGGCGATTCGCGAGGACGAGATCGCCGCGGCGGCGATGGGCATCCCGCTCATGCGCACGAAGACCTGGGCGTACGCGATCGGGGCGTTCTTCGGAGGCGCAGCGGGCTGCTTCTACGCCATCTTCAAGAGCTCGACCTTCCCGCAGGACTTCTCGCTCAACATCTCGATCGCCGTCCTGTGCATGGTCATCCTGGGCGGGATGGGGAACGTGTGGGGGGTGTGCCTCGGTGGGGCGCTGCTCTCGTACCTGAACTACCAGGGACTCGAGGCTGTCGGCAACAACCTGAATCATGTGGCCGGCACGAGCTTCAACATCCCGCAGTACACGTTCGGCATCTTCGGCGTCATCATCGTGGTCACGATGCTCGTGCGCCCGCAGGGGCTGATACCCACCGCGAGACGAAAGATCGAGCTCGAGGCCGGCGTCGAGGGCGGATCGCTCTACGACGCCGGGGCGTGATGGCGGAGGATCTGCTCACGGCGCGGGCGGTGCGCAAGGAGTTCGGCGGGCTCGTGGCCTGCTCGGACGTCGATTTCACGGTTCCCCAGGGCGGTATCGTCAGTCTGATCGGCCCCAACGGCGCGGGGAAGACGACGTTCTTCAACATGCTGACCGGCGTCTACACCCCCACGAGTGGCGAGGTGCTGTTCGCCGGCCACGAGATCGTCGGCCTGCCCCCGCACGCGGTGACGCAGATGGGCGTGGGCCGGACGTTCCAGAACATCCGCCTGTTCCCGACCATGACGGGTCTCGAGAACGTCCTCGTCGGGATGCACTCGCGCCTCACCGGCGGGATCGTCAAGTCGATCCTGCGCACGCCGGGGCTCAAGCGTGAGGAGCGCGGCGCGGCCGACCGGGCGCGCGAGCTCCTCAAGTACTGCGGCCTTCCGGGCGAGGCCGAGCACACCTATGCGATGAACCTCGCCTACGGCGACCAGCGGCGCCTCGAGGTGGCGCGGGCGCTCGGGACCGACCCGAAGCTCCTGCTCCTCGACGAGCCCACCGCCGGGATGAATCCGCAGGAGAGCGCCGAGTTCACGAGCTTCGTCGGGCGGTTGCGCGACGAGCGCGGGCTTTCGATCCTCATGATCGAGCACGACATGAAGGTCGTCATGGGCATCTCCGAGCGGGTCACCGTGCTCGATCACGGCGAGAAGATCGCCGAGGGCTCGCCGGCGGAGATCCAGAAGGACGAGCGCGTGATCGAGGCCTACCTGGGGTCGGCCGCGACCGCCGACGGGGGCGAGGAGGATCCGCGCGGTGGCTGACAACGGCCAGGTCCTCCTCGAGCTGGAGGACGTCCACACCTTCTACGGCACCATCGAGGCCATCAAGGGGATCTCCCTCACTGTGAACGAGGGCGAGATCGTCACGCTGATCGGGGCCAACGGCGCCGGCAAGTCGACGACCCTGCGCTCGATCCAGGGGATCAACCGACCCAAGCGCGGCAAGATCAAGTTCAGAGGCGACGACATCGTCGGCCGGCGTCCCCACGACATCGTGAAGCTCGGGATCAGCCAGTCGCCGGAGGGGCGGCGCCTGTTCTCGCGGATGAGCGTGCGCGAGAACCTCGAGATGGGTGCATTCCAGCGCTCCGACAAGGCCGGCATCGAGGAGGACATCGCCCGCGTGTACGAGCTCTTCCCGCGGCTCCAGGAGCGGCGGATGCAGAAGGCGGGCACGCTGTCGGGCGGCGAGCAGCAGATGTGCGCGATCGGGCGCGCGCTCATGGCCAAGCCCAAGCTTCTGATGCTCGACGAGCCCTCGCTCGGCCTGGCGCCCATCCTGGTCGAGCGGATCTTCGACATCGTCCGCGAGATCAACAACCAGGGCACGGCCATCCTGCTCGTCGAGCAGAACGCCCTGATCGCGCTGGCCGTTGCGAACCGGGGCTACGTGCTCGAGACGGGTCACGTCGCCCTGCACGACACGGCCGAGGCCCTGCGCAGGAACGAGCAGGTGCGCAAGGCCTACCTGGGCGAGATCTGAGCTCGCTCCGGCCTACCGCGGAGCGGCGGGCCACCAGCTGCGCGAGCGGCTGCTGGCGTCACGTGAGTCGGCGCCGTACACCAGTGCGAGCGGCCCGACCACGATGATCATGAGGATGACGAGGAGGATTCCCATACCCGTATCATCGGCAGCTTGCGCGATAAGTTCAAATCGGGTTACTATTCGAATTGATTATGGAATCTGATAGCTGGCTCGGGGTGGAGCTGCGCCATCTGGCGGCACTTCAAGCGATCGCGGAGCACGGGTCGTTCGGCCGCGCCGCCGAGGCGCTCGGGTACACGCAATCCGCCGTGAGCCAGCAGCTCCAGCAGCTCGAGAAGCTGGTCGGCCAGCGGCTCGTCGACCGTCCGGGCGGGTCGAGGCCCGCGCAGCTCACCGAGGCCGGCCGGATGCTCCTCGTACACGCCGACGCGATCGTCGCGCGGCTGCGTGCGGCCCGCGCCGACCTGTCGGCGCTCGCCAACGGCGAGGCCGGAAGCCTCCGCGTCGGCGCCTTTCAGAGCGCCGGGGCGCGCCTCCTGCCGCAGCTCCTGCACCGCTTCTCGGAGGCCTGCCCGCGCGTCGAGGTGAGCCTCACGGAGGCTGAGGACGACCTGCTGCTCTCGGCGCTCGAGGCGGGCGACCTCGACCTCGCGTTCCTCGTGCTTCCGATCTCCGCCGGCCCGATCGAGACGACCGAGCTCCTGCGCGACCCGTACGTGCTCGTGACCCAGGCCGGCTCGCCCCTCGCCCGCCGGCGCACGCCGCCCAGCTTCCGCGACATCGCCCGCCTGCCGCTCGTCGGCTACCGCTCCTGCATCGGGGCGCGCCAGGTCGAGGCCCGGATGCGGGCGGCCGGGATCGAGCCGACGTTCGCGTTCCGCTCCGACGACAACGCCACGATCCAGGAGATGGTCGCCGCCGGCATGGGCGTGGCCGTTATCCCGCGCCTCACCGTGAACGAGAGCGACTCGCGGATCCAGCTCGTCGACCTCGAGGGGCGCATGCCGCCCCGGCTGATCGGCCTGGCCTGGCACCGCGACCGCTACCGGCCGCCCGTCGCCGAGGCGTTCATCGAGGCCGCCCGCGACCTCTGCCGCCAGCTCGACGTCGCCGCGGCCTAAGGCCGCGCGGGCGGCTCGAGCGGCTCGGGCCGGCCCAGGCTGCCCAGCTCGGCCACGTCGCGGGGGAAGAAGAGCCCGACGGTCCAGTCGCTCACGACGCGCGTCCGCCGGCTCAGGAGCGGCAGCTGGTAGAGGTGGTAGGTGCGGGTGAGCCACCAGCCGGGGAACCCGCGGAACCGGAACGTCCCCAGCGCCTCGAAGACGCCCTTGTGCCGCCCGAGCGTGGCCGCCTGGCCGAGCATCCGGTAGTGGTACGTCCGAAGCTGCCCGCCGCGGGAGACCGCGGCGATGTTGCGGGCCAGGGCACGGGCCTGGCGGAGCGCATGCTGGCAGGTGGGCGGGTCCGGCGCGCCGCCGTCGGCGGCGTTCGGGACGGCGGCGGAGTCGCCGAGCGCCCACACGCGGTCCTTCGCCTTGAGGTACCCGTCGACCACGATCCGTCCGCGCTCGTCGAGCGGCAGCCCCAGGCCGGCCACGAGCGGGTTCGGGCGGACGCCCGCCGTCCACACCAGCGTCGCCGTCGGTACGCGCTCCCCGTCGGAGAGCTCGACGCCCGTCTCGTCCACGGCGCTGACGACGGTGGTCAGCCGCAGGTCGAACCCCCGCTGCTCGAGCTGCTCCGTGGCGTACTCGCCGAGCCGCCCGCGGAGGTCGTTCAGGATGTGGTCGGCGGCATCGGCCAGGATCCAACGGCGGGGCACGTTGCGCAGCATCGGGTAGTGGCGGCTCGCGTCGCGCACGAGATCCTCGAGCTCGGCCATGGCCTCGACGCCCGCGTACCCGCCGCCCACGAAGACGAACGTCAGCCGCCGGCGGCGCTCGGCCGGGTCGTCGATGGTCGACGCCAGCTCGAGCTGCTGGAGGACGTGGTTTCGCAGGTGGATGGCCTCGGCGATGGTCTTGAACCCGACACCGTGCTCGACGAGGCCCGGGACGGGCGCGGTGCGCGCGATCGCGCCGAGCGCGACGACGAGCGTGTCGAAGCCCTCTTCGAAGGGATCGCCCTCGACCGGCTGCACCGTGACGGCGCGCCGCTCCAGGTCGACCGCGGTCGCCCGGCCCAGCAGGAGCCGCGCCTTCGGGCACATCACCCGCACCGGCACGACCGCGTGCCGCGGCTCCACGGTGCCCGAGGCCGCCTCGGGAAGAAGCGGCGTGTACAGCATGTAGTTCCGCGGGTCGACGAGCGTGACGTCGAGCTCCGGAGCCCGCTTCCCGAGCAGCCGCGCGACGTAGCTCCCTGCGAAGCCCGCACCCAGGATGAGCACTCGCATGACCTTCAGCATAGGACGACCGGCCCCGACATCCCGCCGGTGTACGCTTCCCGCCGATGACGGACCGGCCCTCGGGCGAGCAGCACGTCTACGACTGGCCGACGTCGATCGCGTTCGCGGTCGGCGGGACTGCGGCGGCGGTCGTGTTGATCGTCGTCTTCACGTACCTGGTGGACTGGGTCGGCTCGTTCTGGTCGCAGGTCGTCTACTTCCTCGCCGTGTTCGGCGCGGTCATCGGGCTCGCGATCCGCAGCCGGCGGAAGGACGACGCAGACCCGGCCCGGCTGACCGTTGCGTACTCGCGGGTGACGCCGATGGGGCTGCCGGGGCCGTTCGTCATGACCCAGGCGTTCGGCATCCTGGGGCTCGCGATGATCGCCGTCGGTGTCGTCGTCCAGGGTGACCGCGGCATCCTGTGGGCGTTCGCCGGGTACGTCCTTGTCCTGGTCGGAGGCGTCGGGCTCGTGATGTGGCTCCTCTCCATGGCCGGCCGCCGCCGGGCGGGCGCGCGCGGGTGATCCGGGCCGCCGGCGCGGTCCTGCACCGCGGCGGCCTCGTCGCCGTCGTCCACCGGCCGCAGTACGACGACTGGACGCTGCCGAAGGGCAAGCACGACGGGGACGAGGACGACGAGGCGGCGGCCGTGCGCGAGGTCGAGGAGGAGACCGGCCACATCGGCACGATCGAGCGCGACCTCGGCACCGTCGGCTACGACGTCGCCGCGGGGCCAAAGAGGGTGCGCTACTACCTGATGGTCGCCGACGCGGGCGGCCGGCCGCTGGCCGAGGACGTCGACGAGGTGCGGTGGGTGGGGATCGACGAAGCCGTGGCGATGGTCACGTACGACCGCGACCGCGAAGTCCTCGAGCGCGCACGTCCGCTGCTGTTGGCGATATAGACAACTTCGCAGTTTGCGAGAAGTGGTGAAGGCGTCCGTTCTCGAACCCCGCAAAGTGCACGATTTTTCGGCTTGCACACCCGCAGCGGGAGCCGTACCTTTCCCCCTGCGCCGCCAAGGGCAGCCGAGTAGGTCGAAGCCGGGCGGATGAGCTGTAGAGGTGACTCGAAAGCTCGTTCGGTCGGGGGACGAAAGGCAAGCCGTGGCGGCGAATCTTTGGTCCGGGTCGGGTAGTCCGGGCCTTCCGTACAATCCCCGCCGATGCCGAGGGTGCTGCTCGCCGAGGACGACGGAGTGATCGCACGGGCCATGATGGCGCACCTGCGCCGCGCCGGCATGGACGTCGAGTGGGCCGAGGACGGCGACCGCGCACTCAAGAAGATCCGGTTCGAGCGCCCCGACGTCGCGGTCATCGACCTGATGCTCCCCGGCGAGGACGGGTGGCGGATCACCCGCACGCTGCGCGAGGAGGGGATCACCATCCCGGTCATCATGATCTCGGCCCGCGGATCGGAGCACGACAAGGTGCACGGGCTCAAGATCGGGGCCGACGACTACCTGGCGAAGCCGTTCGGGATGCAGGAGCTGGTGGCACGCGTCGAGGCGGCGCTGCGCCGGGCGGGCATCGCGCCGCTCCAGCCGGAGGCGGGGCGGATCGAGGCCCCGGGGCTCATCATCGACCCGGACCGCCACCAGGCGCTCCTGGAGGGCTCTGACGCGGGCCTCACGCCGACGGAGTTCCGGCTGCTCTACGTGCTCGCGGCGGCGGAGGGCAAGGCCTTGACGCGCGACCGGATCCAGCAGCGGGTGTGGGGCACGCCGTACCGGCACCGCGACCGCACGGTGGACGTCTGCGTCCGCAAGCTGCGCGAGAAGATCGACCGGCGCTCGACGACGCACACGTACATCCACACACATCAGGGCGTGGGGTACAGGTTCGAGCCGATCTCGAAGGAGGGATGAGGATGCGATATGGCGTGCTCGGGACGGGGACGGTCGGACAGGTGCTCGCGGGCCGGCTGGTCGAGGTGGGCCACGAGGTGCGGATGGGGTCGCGCACGGCCGACAACGAGGCGGCTGCGATGTGGGCGGCGGAGGCGGGCGCCGGCGCGTCGCACGGCACGTTCGCCGACGCGGCGGAGTTCGGCCAGACCGTCATGAACTGCACCGGTGGCGGGGTCTCGCTCGACGCCCTCGCCGCGGCCGGCGCCGAGCACCTGGCGGGCAAGGTGCTGATCGATGTCGCCAATGCGCTCACCTTCGAGACGGGCCGGCTGACGCTGACCGTCTGCAACACCGACAGCCTCGGCGAGCAGATCCAGCGGGCCCATCCGGAGGCGCGCGTCGTGAAGACGCTGAACACGATGGGGAACGAGGTGATGGTCCACCCGGAGCAGATCCCGGGGCGTCATTGCGTCTTCATGAGCGGCGACGACGCCGAGGCGAAGCAGCTCGTCGCCGGGATGCTCGAGAGCTTCGGCTGGCCGCCGGACTCGATCGTCGACCTGGGCGGGATCGAGACGGCGCGCGGCACCGAGATGTACCTCGTGCTCTGGATGGAGATGATGCAGGCCACCGGCGACCGCCGGCTCAACATCAACGTGGTGCGGCCGGACTAGTCCCTGACGGCGGCGGGCGCCGGGAGGACGACCCGGATGTTCGTGCCGGCGCCCGGGGTCGAGTCGGCGGTGGCGCGGCCGCCGTACTCCTCGGCGATGTGCTTCACGATCGCGAGGCCGAGGCCGGTGCCCGGCCCCGAGCGGGCGTCCTCGATTCGGTAGAAGCGCTCGAAGACCCGGCTCAGGTGCTCGGGCGGGATCCGCCCGCCGGTGTCGTGGACGACGATCTCGACGGCGCCCGAGAGCCCGCGGGCGCGGACAACGATCGACTCGCCCTCTCCGGCGTGGTGGATCGCGTTCTCGACGAGGTTGTCGAGGACGGCATCCACGAGGCGCGGCGCCACCGCGGCCACGAGCCCGCGTGTGACGGCCGTGCCGAGGCTCATCGAGGCGGTCCGGGCGGCGGCGGTGTGGCGGGCGACGCACGCCTCGACCGCGGTCGTGACGTCGGTCTGCTCGTCCTTGTCGGGCAGCTCGTGGCTCTCGAGGCGGACGAGCAGGATCATGTCCTCGATGAGCTGGCGCATCGCGTCCACCTCGGCCCGGGCCTGGGCGATCAGGTCGGAGCGCTCCTCGTCGTCGAGCGGCAGCGCCAGCGTCTCGACGAGCGCCAGGATGCGCTGGAGCGGGGTTCGCAGCTCGTGCGAGACGCCGGCCGAGAAGAGCCGGCGCGCGTCGCGGTAGTCGGCCTCGGAGGACTGGTCGGAGAGCACGACCGCGGCGCCGGCGTCCGAACCGCTCCCGAACCCGCGGATCCGCGCGCGGAAGCGGCGCCGCTCGGGCGTGTAGACGGTGAGCTCGACGTCTCGCACCGGCTCGCCCGCCGCTCCCCGGGCGGCGGCGGCGGCGAGCTCCGGCTGCGTCCCGGGGCCGGCCAGCTCGGGGCCCGCCTCCCGTGCGGCCGGGTTCGCGCGCACGACCTGGCCGTCGGTGTCGAAGAGCAGGATCGGGGTCGACGCTGCCGCCATCACGGCGTCGCGCGAGGCCAGCGCGGCCGAGAGCTCGGATCGCGGCACCGTCTCGCGGAGCTCGCGCTCGAGGGCGTCGAGCTCGCGAGCGGCGCGCCGGCCGCGGAGGACGATGACGGCGACGGCCGCCGCGAGGGCGATCGCCAGCACTGCCGCCAGAAGCCCCATCGCGGCGAGCGTACCAGCGCGGCGCGATTTGTATGCTGCCGACCGTGCGCGTGCTCCTCCCCGACGGCAACGAGCTCGACCTCGACGAGGGTGCGTCGGGGCGCGATGCGGCGGCTGCCATCGGCCCGCGTCTGGCCGACGCGGCGGTTGCCGTCCAGGTGAACGGCGAGGTGCGCGACCTGCGCCTGCCGGTGCGCGACGGCGAGACGATCCGCATCCTGACGGACCGCGACGAGGCGGCCCTCGCGGTGCTCCGCCACTCGACGGCGCATGTGATGGCGCAGGCCGTGCTGCACCTGTGGCCCGACGCCAAGATCGCAATCGGGCCGGCGATCGAGGACGGCTTCTACTACGACTTCGAGTTCCCGGAGCCGATCTCGGCCGACGACCTGGGCCGGATCGAGGAGGAGATGCGGCGGATCCTGAAGGCGGACGTGCCGTTCGAGCGCGAGGACGGCGTCGACCGCGGCGCGCTGATCGACCGCTTCCGCGCCGAGCACCAGCCGTACAAGGTGGAGCTCGCCGAGGGGCTCGAGGACGGCACGGTGAGCCTCTACCGCAACGACGACTTCGAGGACCTGTGCCGCGGCCCGCACCTGCAGACGACGAAGCCGATCAAGGCGTTCAAGCTGCTGTCGACGGCCGGCGCCTACTGGCGTGGCGACTCGAACCGGCCGATGCTCACCCGCATCTACGGGACGGCGTTCTTCCGCCAGGCCGACCTCGACGAGCACCTGGCCCGGATCGAGGAGGCGCGCCGGCGTGACCACCGCCGGATCGGCCGCGATCTCGACCTGTTCCACTTCGACCCGCACTCGCCGGGCTCGCCGCTGTGGCACCCGCGCGGGATGGCGATCTGGAACTCGCTCGAGGACCTGCGCCGGTCGGAGAACGCCCACCGCGGCTATCTCGAGGTGAAGACGCCGCTGCTCTACGACGTCGACCTCTGGAAGACCTCGGGCCATTGGGAGAAGTTCCGGGACGACATGTTCGTCATCCCGGGCGAGGGCGAGGCCCACACCTACAGCCTGAAGCCGATGAACTGCCCGGGCCACATGCTGCTCTTCGGCAGCCAGCGGCGCAGCTACCGCGACCTGCCGCTGCGCTACGCCGAGTCCTCGACGCTGCACCGAAACGAGCTCACGGGTGCCCTGCACGGGCTTATGCGCGTGCGGCACGTCACCCAGGACGACGCCCACATCTTCTGCACGATGGAGCAGATCGAGGACGAGATCTTCGCGTGCCTCGACTACGTCGACCTGCTCTACGGCATCTTCGGCGTCGCGACGCAGCCCGAGCTCTCCCTTCGGCCCGACAACAAGCTCGGCTCCGACGAGGACTGGGACGTCGCCGAGGCGGCGCTCGAGTCGGCCCTGAAGCGGCGGGGGATCGACTACGTGACGAGCCCCGGCGAGGGCGCGTTCTACGGGCCCAAGATCGACCTGCACATGACCGACGCGATCGGCCGCTCCTGGCAGATGGGCACCGTGCAGCTCGACTTCCAGATGCCGGCCCGGTTCGGCCTCACGTACGTCGGGGCCGACAACGCCGACCACATGCCGGTGGTGATCCACCGAGCGCTCCTGGGCTCGCTGGAACGCTTCATCGGCATCCTGATCGAGCACGTCGCGGGCGCGTTCCCGCTGTGGATCGCGCCGGTGCAGGCGATGGTCCTGCCCGTCGCCGACCGCCACCACGAGTACGCCGAGCACGTCGCCGCGGAGCTGCGCGATGCCGGCCTGCGCGCGGAGGCGGACCTGCGAAGCGAGTCCGTCGGCAAGAAGATCGCCGAAGCGGAGCACCAGCGCATGCCGTGCATCCTCGTGGTCGGCGACCGCGAGGCGGAGGCCGAGACGGTCTCGGTCAGGCGCCGCGGCAAGGGCGACCTGGGAGCGCAGCCGCTCGCGGACCTGCGCGAAGCCCTGCTGGCCGAAGCGGCCGCCCGAACCGCTGACTGAAGAATCGGGGCTGAAAAATTGGGGTCAGACCCCAATTTTTCACGCGCGGAGGGCGACCTCGAAGCGGGCCCGGTCGCCGCGGTAGACGTCGCGGGCGAACTCCACCGGCCGGCCGTCGCGGTCGCGGGCGGTGCGCGTGACCACCATCGCCGGAGCTCCCGGGCGGGCGCCCAGGTGGCGCGCGTCGTCGGGCTCGAGGACGGCCGGCTCGATCGACTCGTCGGCCGTGCGCGGATCGATCCCGTAGCGCTGGCGCAGGAGGTCGTAGAGCGACCCGCGGGCCAGGTCGCGCCGGCCGAGGTCGGGGCAGAGCGCGTCCGGCACCCAGAACGTCTCGAGCAGGAGCGGCTCGCCGTCGCCGAAGCGGACACGGCGCACCATCCAGGCCCGGCCGCCCGGCGGGAGCTCGAGCGCCGCCTGGGCCCGCGCGTCGAGCCGGCGCGTGCGCCGCATCTCCAGGACACGCGCGGACGGCACGATCCCCTGGGCGCGCATCTGCTCGGAGAAGCCCGCGAGGCGCTGGAGCGTGTGCACGACCCGGGGCGGCGACACGAAGGTTCCCGAGCCCGGTCGCCGGTACACCGTGCCGCGGCGGACGAGGAGCTCGACCGCCTGCCGGGCGGTCATGCGCGAGAGGCCGTGACGCTCGGCGATGGCGCGCTCCGACGCCAGCCGGTCGTGCGGCCGCAGCCCGCCTGCCGCGATCGCCCGCTCCAGCTCTGCCGCGACCTGGCGGTACCGGGGGGCGGCGTTGGCGGCGACGGCCATCGTCCGATCTATACCACGCCGGCCGTGGGGTCACCCATGCGGGCCGAGAGGATGGCGATCTGGCACAGCATGCGGTCCTCGACGCGGGCCAGGTCGAGGCCGCACAGCGCTTCGATCCGGCGCAGCCGGTAGTGCACGGTGTTTCGGTGGACGAAGAGCTCGCGGGCCGTCCGCGCGACGCTGTGATTGTGCTCGAGGTAGAGGGCCAGCGTGGTTTGCAGGTCGTCGGGGAGGCGGTCGATCGTGCGCGCCCGGACACGTGCGGCCCGGTCGCCGTCGTCGCCCAGGAGCGCGTCGTAGGCCTCGACGCCGGCGTAGCGGTGGAGGAACCCAGGGCCGCGAAGGCCGCGCCCGAGCCGGAGCGCCCGCCCCGCCTGGCGATGCGACTCGGAGAGGCGCTCCGCTCCGCCCGCCTCCTCGCCGGCCCCGCCGGTGAGCTCGCCTCCGTCCGGGGAGAGCCAGGCCAGGTCGCTCCCCACGAGCTCCTGGTCCGCGGAGGAGCAGACGACGACGATCTCGGCGCCGTCGCGCGCCGCGAGCGCCCGCCGCCGGAGCCTGTCACGCAGGAGATCGAGCGCCCGTTCGACTGCGCCCGGGTCGGCCGGCGCGCGGCGGAGCCGCAGCACGCGTGCGTCGTCAGGGATCTCGACGCCCAGCCGGCGGGCGCGGGCCTCGCACGCGGCGGCGTCGCCCGCCCGGCCGTGCACGAGGTCGCGCACGAACGCGGCGACCAGCTCGTCCTCCGTCAGGCGCTCGCGATCGGACTTCGCGATGTCGAGCGCGACGACGGTCGCCACCTGCTCGATCGCCTGCACGTCGTCCGCCTCGGCCGGCCGTTCGGGGATGAGGCCCACCCGGCCGTGCGTGACGCCGCGGGCCACGACCGGCACGACGAGCGCCTCCGGCGCGTCCGCGAGACCGCCGGGGCCCAGCCAGTGCGGGCGGCCGTCGGGCCGCCATCCCCCGAGCCGGCGGCCGGCGTCATCCTCGACGACGACCGGGTTGCCCAGCAACGCGGCCGCCCGCCGCACGACCGTGCCGAGGTCGGCGCCGTCGACGACCAGGCGCACCAGCTCGCGATGGATGCCCGCGGAGCGTTGGAGGCGCGCGTAGGAGCCTGACACGAGCCGCTCGTAGATGGACTGCGAGATCTCGACGAACGGCACCTCGCGCGGCAGCTCGAACACCGGCAGGTCGATCTCGTCGGCCTGGCGGCGCATAACGTACGGGACCGACTCGAGGTAGTAGCCGCACTTCACGACCATCGCGACCGCACCCGCCTCGACCATCCGACCGGCGAGCGTTCGCTGGAGCGCCGGGTCGTCGCCCAGGTTGTACGCGGTCGTGAGCAGGAGGTCGCCCGGGGCCAGGTAGTCGGCGAAGTCGTCGAGAACCTCCATCCACTGCACCCGCTCGACCTCGCGCCCGAGCCCGCCGCCGCCGGCCCGCAGCTCGGCCCGTCCGAGCGCGGTCTCCTCGACCAGCTCGGCGACGCTCACGCCGCTCTTGTGCAATTGCTCAATCATCCTTGACGATTTTAGAGCGTGGCGCCAATATGAGCGGGAATTGCAGCGGGGTAGCCTAGGCCATGCCCCTGAGCCTGGCGGCCCGCTATGGCCTGCACCGGGTGCTCGACGGTGACGGCACCTTCCCGCAGCCCGCGTGGAAGCTCGACGCCGACCCGCGCATCTCGGACGCCGAGATCCTGGTCGACGTCGAGCGCCTGAACCTCGACTCCGCGAGCTTCCGCCAGCTGGCGTCCGACGCAGGCGGCGATCCTGCGGGCGTCGCCCGGGCGATCGAGGCGATCGTCGCCGAGCGCGGGAAGCTCCACAACCCTGTGACCGGCTCGGGCGGCATGCTGGTCGGCACGGTGCGCGAGGTCGGAAGCCTCGTCCGCGAGAGCCGCCGCGTCGTTCCCGGGCAGCGGATCGCGAGCCTGATCTCGCTCACGCTGACGCCGCTTCGGCTGGACAGGGTGGACGGGATCGACATGCACCACGGACAGGTCGGCGCGGCGGGCACGGCGGTGCTCTTCGAGTCGAGCCCGTTCGCAGTCCTCCCCGAGGACATCCCCGAGCGGATCGCCCTGGCGGCGCTCGACGTCGCCGGCGCGCCGGCACGCACGGCCGGGCTCGTCCGCCCCGGCGACACGGTCGTCCTGATCGGCGGCGGCGGCACGGCCGGCCTGCTCACTCTGCACGAGGCCCGAAAGCACGCCGGGCCCGGTGGGTGCGTGATCGTGACCGACCTGGCCGAGGCCGCGCTCGGGGACGTGCGCGAGACGGGCCTCGCCGACCACGTCGTCGCCGCCGACGCCACCGACGCGCTCGGCCTCTACGAGGCGGTGATGGACGCGGCGGGGCGCGAGGCCGATGTCGCCGTGAACCTCGTGAACGTGCCCGGCACCGAGCTGGGCACGATCCTCGTCACCCGCGAGACGGGCACGATCCTCTTCTTCTCGATGGCCACGTCGTTCACGACCGCCGCGCTCGGCGCTGAGGGGCTCGGGCGGGCGACGACGATGCTGATCGGCAACGGCCACATGCCCGACATGGG
>Ga0075434_100000566_pt1 | contig 28488 bp, 31 predicted proteins | sample RhiMethybrSRZTD3_FD_75298 | JGI IMG/M metagenome (GOLD analysis project Ga0075434, IMG submission 75298) | Populus rhizosphere microbial communities from Tennessee, USA - Rhizosphere MetaG P. TD hybrid SRZTD3 | ecosystem: Host-associated > Plants > Roots > Rhizosphere > Soil | place: USA... | reverse complement strand
CGGGTGCCGGGCGCCGCGTACGGCACGGCCCTTGCTCTCTGAAAACCGTTACTACCCATGGAGATACCATGCCTAGGCTAATTTTGGCGACCGTTGTATTAGCAGCAGCGACTCTCGGCATTGGCGGCTGCGCCAGCCAGTCCAGAGCCGAGAAGGTCGGCACCATCGGAGGCGCAGCGGCGGGCGGCGCGATCGGAAGCGCTGCTGGCGGCGGCACCTTGGGCACGCTCGGCGGCGCCGCGGCCGGCGGCTATATCGGCGACAAGGCCGGCGAGGCTTACGACAAGCAGAAGCACTGACCACGCACCTTACGGTCCAAAGCCCGGTCCCACGAGGGTCCGGGCTTTTTTGCGTCCGTGCCGGCCGTGGCGCTAGAATGCAGGCGCTGGCCCGAACAAGAAGTAAAAAGAGGGAAACGGGACACTGAAAAAGATCGGTGCAAGCCGGCAAGCTGAGGTGCAAAACGAGCTGCCCACGCAGCCCACGCAGCCTGCGCACTTCGATACCCCTACCCCCGCCGCAAACACCGAAGAAAGCCTCGCACTCCCCGATCGCCCGAACGGCGAAGCCGCCACGCGGTGCTTGCAGTTCCTGGACCTCGTCGAGGCCGCCGCCTGGGCGGCTGCCACCAAGCCGGAGGCCTCGCCTCAAGGCTATCGGAAGGTGGCGCGGGAATTCCTCGCCGTCCTGGAAGTCCTCGCAGAGCATCCGAACGCCGCCCTGAGCGTCTGGGTCTATCTCGCGGCGCAGACCCTCGAGTGCACGCTGAAGGCGTACGTCACCAAGCTTGGCCTCCAAACGCCGGTGCGGCGCAAAGGCCACGATCTCCTAAACCTTTGGCGCACCGCGGCGGAAGCGAGCGCCGCGGCGCCGACGAAGCTCAGCATTTCCGTGCGTCCGCCGGAATGGTGCGTAATGCTGAACGTGTTTCACGACTACCCGTTCCTCGACCGCTATCCCGGCGTCTACGGACTGTCGGTCAAGACGAAGCGCACGCAGCTCGCGCGCATCCTCGGAAGGATCCTCACCCAGGTCGACGCGGCGTTCCAGTAAGTAACCTGAGGCGCCTTCCTGTCCCATAATTCGGGACAGTCCCTATTCCCCGAGGAGATGCCATGGCCAAGGCTTACTGGATCACCTGCTATCGCTCCATTTCCGACCCCGAGGCGCTCGCCGCCTACGCCAAGCTTGCCGGACCGGCGATCCAGGCCGCGGGCGGCCGCTTCCTCGTGCGCGGTAATCCCGCCAGGACCTACGAGCACGGCCTCAGCCAGCGGACCGTGGTCACCGAATGGGAAAGCGTCGCGAAGGCCGTCGCCGCGCACGACAGCCCCGGCTACCAGGAGGCGCTCAAGGCGCTCGGCAAGGGCGCCGAGCGCGACGTCAGGATTGTTGAAGCCGCGGGCTAGGTGCGCCGAGCTTCTCGCGCAGCCGTGGGTCGAGCTCGCAGGCCTCTTCCCACGACAGGATGTTGAGCGAGCGCACCAGCCGTCCCACGCCGACAGTCTGCGCGCAGAGCATCCCGAGCTCGATGATCTCTTCCTCGCTGAAGTGGCCGCGTAGCTTCGCATACACCGCGTCCGAGTCGATTGCCTCATCGCCGGACTTGAAGAGCTCGGCGTACTCGAGCGCGGCCTTCTCGCGCGGCGAGAGCATCGTGCCGTCGTGGAGCAAGTCCTGGACCCGCTCCTCGGTGAGCCCGTCGGCGCGCGCGACGCTCGAGCGCACCGTCGAACAGTAGCCGCACCGGTGGGCGACGGAGATGCGGATCCGGCACATCTCCTTCAGCTTGTGCGGAAGCGTGCCCTCGTAAAGCACCCTGTTCCAGCATTTCACCCAGGCGCGACCTGCGCTCGAGCGCACCATGATGCGCACCACCCGCGGATCCGGAGCACCGGTGCGCTCGGCCGAGGCAATGAGCGCCTGCGCCTCGAGATCCAGATCATGTTCGTCGCTGAAGGCTAGCCGTGGCATTAGCGTGGTCCGTCCCTGATTTTCGGGTTCAGACCGCCTCGAAGCGAAGTCGCTTGATTCGATCCATGTTCGTGCCTTCCAGGCGGATCAGCTGCGTCGGGCCGTTGCGCCGCGGAGAGTGGAGGTCGCCCTCGTTGTAGAGGTAGGCCGTGCCAGGCGTGAGCTTGTAGGTGCGCAGCGCCTTCGCCTTGCCCGGCTTTTCCGTGCTGGCCGGCGCGACGAGCTCGTAGTCGGTCATCTCGGTCTCACCCTTCGCCTGGCCATAGATCGCCCATGACGGGCCGTGGTCGTGCGGCGGCGAATTCTTGGCGCTCTTGTACTGATGCGCCAGGATGCAGAAGCCGAGCTCGGGATCCTCGTACAGAACCTGCCGCTCGGGGGTCTGCGGGTTCAGACTGGATGAAACAAATTCCGGCTCGCGCAGCAACCCCTCGAGCCGCATGCAGATCTTGCGGCGGCCGGACGGCCCGGGCTCGGACTGGAGGATGGTGCGGCACTCGGCCGCGAACTGCTTGAGAGTAGTCATGCGCGTCTCCTTGTTTCGCTCATTCTAGCCGCGGACGTTCGGCCGCCAGTCGAACTCCGCGTAGCGCACCTTCACGCGCCCGCGACGCCGGTCGACGAGGTCCACCGCCTCGTCGTCGAGCCGCGCGAGCGCGAAATTGAGCGCGTTACGCTCGCCGCCGAAGTCGGCGGCATACCACTGGAACTGGCGCGGCAGCACGACCACCGCGCCTTCGCTCTCGACCCGCACGTGGCGCTGCAGATAGCGCGCCGTGGCGTCCTCGAGCTCGGCGTCGAGGCGGCCCGCGCCGAAGGCGTTGAGCGGCGGCGACGAGCGCGCCACCGAGAACATGGCGAAATGCATGCGCTCGTCGTACGCGAGCGGCATGTAGGCGAGGCGCGGATCGTCGCGCTGCATCGGCGCGCGGCGGGCGCCGAACTTGGGCAGGTTGCCGCGCAGCAGGCCGTGCTCGATGTCGTCGAGCGAGTACTCGAACGCGCCCACTTTGAGGCGCGCTCGCTCGAAGAACGCGCCCACCGCGCGCACGCCCGCCGCGCCGGCGAGCTCGGCCGAGTCGCGCAGCACCACGGCGTTGAAGACGTTGAGCCAGAACGCGGTCTGCGCGGGAATGGCGACGCGCTGCAGGTCGAACGCTTCCAGCTCCGCGAGGCAGGCGGCGACCCGCGCGCGCTCGGTCGAAGCCTGGAGCCGCGCGTGATCGCAGGCGCCGCTCGCGTCGAAATGCGCCTGCCGCGCGGCCGCCAGGGCCTCCATGAGCTTCCCTTCCACATGACTACAATACGCCCCCGGGGCCCGCCGGTGCAGACACTCGGAAGCTTCGACTACGTGATCGTCGGCGCCGGCAGCGCCGGGTGCCTGCTCGCCAACCGCCTGTCGAACGATCCCGGCACGCGCGTGCTGCTGCTCGAGGCGGGCGGGCGAGACGATTACTTCTGGATCTCGGTGCCGGTGGGCTATCTCTACACCATCGCCAACCCGCGCACCGACTGGTGCTACAAGACCGACGCCGACGTGCACCTCGCCGGCCGCTCGATCCACTACGCGCGCGGCAAGGTGCTCGGCGGCTGCTCGTCCATCAACGCCATGATCCACATGCGCGGCCAGAAGGAGGACTGGGACCACTGGGCGGCGCTCGGCAACCGCGGCTGGTCGTGGGACGACGTGCTGCCGATCTTCAGGTTCCTCGAGGACTACGAGGAAGGGCCGGTCGACGGCTACGGCGCCGGCGGCGAGGTGCGCGTAGAGAACCCCCGCGTGCGCTGGGACATCCTCGACGCCTGGCGCGAAGCCGCCGCCGAATGCGGCATCCCCGCGGTGAAGCAGTTCAACGGCGGCGACAACTTCGGCTGCGCGTACTTCCAGGTCAACCAGAAGCGCGGCCGGCGCTGGAGCGCCACCAATGCCTTCCTGCGTCCCGCGATGCACCGGCCGAACCTCACGGTGATGACCGGCGCCCATGCCTCGAAAATCCGCTTCGACCACCGCGAAGCGGCCGGCGTCGAATTTTTCCACGTCGACCAGAGCTTCTTTGCCGAGGCGAAGCGCGAGACCATCCTCTCGGCCGGCGCCATCGGCTCGCCGCAGCTCCTCCAGCTCTCCGGCATCGGCGCAGCCGAGCTCCTGGAAAAACGCGGGATTCCCGTGGTCCATGAACTGAAAGGCGTGGGAGAAAACCTCCACGACCACCTGCAGATCCGCATGCAGTACAAGGTGAAGAACGTGAAGACGCTGAACGGCGTCGCCAACAGCTTCGCCGGCAAGGCGGCGATGGCGCTCGAGTACTTTCTCTTCCGCACCGGTCCGCTCACCATGCCGCCGTCGCAGGCGGGCGCCTTCGCGAGGAGCGATCGCGGCCAACCCAGCCCGAATATCGAGTGGCACGTGCAGCCGCTCTCGCTCGACAAGTTCGGCGACCCGCTGCATTCGTTCCCGGCGATCACGCCTGCCGTGTGCAACCTGCGCCCGAGCTCGCGCGGCTGGGTGCGCATCAAGTCGCCCGACCCGGCGCAGTACCCGCAGATCAAGCTGAATTACCTGGATACCGCCGAAGACCGGCGGGTGGCGGTCGAAGGCATGCGCTTTACGCGGCGCATCATGGCCGCCAAGGCGCTAGCGAAGTACACGCCGGAGGAGTATCGACCCAGCCAGGCCGTTCAGGCAGATAGGGATTTGGAGAAAGCGGCCGGTGAGCTGGGAACCACCATTTTCCACCCGGTGGGAACCTGCAAGATGGGCAGCGACCCCATGGCGGTAGTCGACGACGAGCTGCGGGTGCGCGGAGTCGCACGCCTGCGCGTCATCGACGCGTCTATTTTCCCTAGAATCACCTCCGGCAACACCAATGCGCCTACCTATGTCATTGCCGAGAAAGGCGCCCGGGCCATCTTGAAACCAAACCCGGCGGCCCAGATCTAAGCGATCGACAAGGAGAAGAAACCATGAAGCGCATCCTGCTCTTGATCGCCACCAACCTCGCCGTAATGGTGGTGCTTTCCATCGTCGTCAGCGTCCTGGGCCTCGACAACTGGCTTAGCGCGAACGGCATCAACTATGCGGCGCTGCTCTGGTTCTCGGCCATCTTCGGCTTCGGCGGCGCGTTCATTTCGCTCCTGATGTCGAAGTTCATCGCCAAGATGTCCGTCGGCGCGCACGTGATCGACGGATCGGAGGGCACGACCGAGTTCTGGCTGGTGCAGACCGTGCACAAGCTCGCCGACACCGCCGGAATCGGCAAGCCCGAAGTGGCCATCTACGACGGCCCGGCGAACGCCTTCGCCACCGGCGCCTTCCGCAACTCCGCGCTGGTCGCCGTCTCGAGCGGGTTGCTGCAGTCGATGAGCCGGAACGAGGTCGAAGCGGTGCTTGGCCACGAGGTGAGCCACGTCGCCAACGGCGACATGGTGACCCTCACCCTGATCCAGGGCGTGCTGAACACGTTCGTGTTCTTCCTGTCGCGCGTGGTCGGCTACATCGTCGACAAGGCGATCTTCCGCACCGAGCGGGGCGTAGGCCCCGGGTTCTACATCACGATGATCGTCAGCCAAATCGTATTCGGCATCGCGGCCTCGGCGATCGTGGCCTGGTTTTCGCGCTATCGCGAGTTCCGTGCCGACGCCGGCTCGGCGAGCCTGTTACGCACGCCGCAGCCGATGATCGCGGCGCTCGCGCGTCTCGGCGGCCTGCAGACCGGCGGGCTGCCGGATTCGGTCAAGGCTTTCGGCATCAGCAGCGAATCGGGGCTCGCCCAGATCTTCGCCACGCATCCGCCCATCGAGAAGCGCATCGCCGCCCTCCAGGCCGGCGCGCAGTAAGGGCGTTTCTCTTACTGCTTCGGGATGTTCGCGTCCCGCACCACGGCGACCCAGCGCTCGTTCTCGCCCCGGATGAACGCCGCAAACTCCTCCGGCGTGGTCGGAGATGCCTCGATGCTGCTCTCGGCGAGGCGTGCTTTCATCTCCGGCAGCTCGAGCGTCTTGATCAGGGTCGCGTGCAGCCTGTCGAGGATGGGTTTCGGCACCGCCGATTGGGTGCACACGCCGTACCAGACGGTGACTTCGAAGCCCGGGTAACCGGACTCGGCGACCGTCGGAACATCCGGCAGCTGCGGGTTGCGGCGCAGCGAGGTGACCGCCAGCGCACGCGTCTTGCCGCCCTTGATCGCGCCGAGCTGCTCGGGCAGGTTGCCGAACATCCCCGCGACCTGCCCCGCCATCACGTCGGCAAGAGCCGGCGCGCCGCCCTTGTAGGGCACGTGGAAGAGATCGATGCCCGCGGTCAGCTTGAAGAGCTCCATCGTCATCTGCGGCGAGGTGCCAAAGCCGGGCGAAGCGTAGTTGTACTTGCCGGGATTCGCCTTGATGAGGGCGACGAACTCTTTCAGCGTCTGCGCCGGCACCGAAGGATGCAATACCAGGACGTTCGGCGTCTTGCCGATGAGGGAGATCGGGGCGAAATCGCGCACATAATCGTACGGCAGCTTGTTGTAGAGCGCCGGGCTCACCCCGTGCGACGCGACGTTGCAGGTAAAGAGCGTGTAGCCGTCGGCGGCAGCCTTCGCGGCATAGTCGGTGCCCACGGTGCCGCCGGCGCCGGCGCGGTTCTCCACCACGATCGGCTCGCCGAGCACCTCGCTCCACTTCGCGGTGACGATGCGCGTCACGATATCGACACCGCCTCCGGGCGGAAACGGCACGATCTGGCGCAGCGGACGGCTCGGGAAATCGGTTTGCGCCTGCGCCACGCCAGCGAACAGCGCGTAAAGCGCAAGCGACAGCAAGGCCTTCATGTCTCCTCCTCAGGAACAGGAAGCCGTGTGGCTACGCTACGCCGGGGCCTCCCGGAAGACAAGCCTTAGAATCCGCGCCTGCCGAGCTGCAGTACGCGTGAGCGTGCTCAACTACCTCATGCGGCGCGGCGACGCGCGCGGCCGGCATGATGTACCTTCCCCCGGTGTTTGACTTGGCGCTCGAGGCGCTGACCTGCCCGGGCGTCGCCATGACGGTGTGGATACGGCCGCGTCCCGCGCTGGCGAGCTGGGAAAAGAAGCAGGAAGAACTTTGGAAATTGCCTATTTCGTCGTCCTGAACTGCCTGGGCCACCTCGCGTTCGTCGGGGTGCGCATGACCACGTCGCTGTTCGCGCTCGGCCTGGGCGGCACCGAGGCCACGGTGGGCGTGCTGATGGCGCTTTTCGCGCTGCTGCCGATGCTGCTCTCGGTGAGCGCCGGGCGGCTCATCGACCGGGTGGGCCCGCGCCGGCCGCTGCTCGCCGCCTTCGCGGTGCTGGCCGCGGGCGCCGCCCTGCCCTTCGCGGCGCCGCAGATGACCACGCTCTACATTTCGTGCACCCTCGTCGGCACGGCGTTCATGTTCATCCACATCGCGATGAACAGCGTGTTCGGCGCCTACGGCACTCCCGAGGAGCGCGCGGTCACCTTCTCCTGGCTCGCCCTCGGCTTCTCGATCTCGAACTCCATCGGACCGCTCGTCGCCGGCTTCGCCATCGATCAGCGCAGCCACCCCGAGGCGATGCTGATGCTCGCGGCCTTTCCGCTGCTCGGCGGCCTGCTGGTATGGAGGATGAAACGCCCTCTGCCGCGGCCGGAGCCGGTGGCGCACGTCAGGCGCTCGGGCGTGCTCGACCTGCTGCGCATCCAGCAGCTGCGCCACACGTTCATCGTGAGCGTGCTGCTCGCGATGGGCTGGGACCTCTATACCTTCCTTACGCCGCTCTACGGCGCCCGCCTGGGCCTCGCCGCGACCACGATCGGGCTCGTCATGTCGACGTTCGCGCTCGCGACCTTCGCGGTGCGCCTGCTCATGCCGCTGGTGGTGCAGCGCCTGCGCCAGTGGGTCGTGATGAGCTCGGCGATGGCGGTGGCGGGGACCGCGTATCTCCTGTTTCCCCTGGTCTCGAGCGTAGCGCTCCTCATGACGCTCTCGTTCATCCTGGGCCTCGGCCTGGGCTGCGCGCAGCCGATCATCATGTCGCTCCTCTACGAGGCTTCGCCGCCCGGTCGCCAGGGCGAGGCAGTGGGCATGCGCACCTCGCTCCTCAACGGCAGCCACACGCTCATTCCGCTCGGCTCCGGCGCCCTGTCGGCGGTGGCCGGCATGGCGCCGGTGTACTGGCTGCTCGCCGCGTTTCTGCTGGGCGGCGCCTGGTTCGCGCGCCGCAGAATAGAATAACGCCACCATGAAGCGAATAACGCTCAGCCAGTTCCTGGTCGCGCGCCAGCGCGACAAGAAGCTCATCAACGCCGACCTGCGCCTGCTCATCGAAACGATCGCGCGCGCATGCAAGGGGATCAGTACGCGCGTCAACAAGGGCGCGCTGGCGGACGGCTTGGGCTCTGCCGGGAAAAGCAATGTCCATGGTGAAGCGCAGAAGACGCTCGACGTGCTCTCGAACGAGATCCTGCTCGAGGCGAACGAGTGGGGCGGCAACCTCGCCGCGCTCGCCTCCGAGGAGATGGAGGACCCGCGGCCGATCCCCACGCACTATCCGCGCGGCGAGTACCTGCTGCTCTTCGACCCGCTCGACGGCTCGTCCAACATCGACGTCAACATCTCGGTGGGCACCATCTTCTCGGTGCTGCCCTGCCCGAAGACCGAGAGCGGCGCCTACTGCGAGCCCAACGAGAAGGCGTTCCTGCAGCCGGGCCGCAACCAGGTGGCGGCCGGCTTCGCGGTGTACGGCCCGACCACCGTGTTCGTGCTCACGGTCGGCGACGGCGCCCACGGCTTCACGCTCGACCGCGAGACCTACACCTTCGTGCTGACGCACCCGGACATCCGCATTCCCGAGGATACCCAGGAGTTCGCCATCAACATGTCGAACGCGCGCCGCTGGGAGCCGGCAGTGAAACGCTATATCGACGAATGCGTCGCCGGAAAGGACGGCGCGCGCGCCAAGGACTTCAACATGCGCTGGGTGGCTTCGATGGTGGCGGACGTGTTCCGCGTCATCTCGCGCGGCGGCATCTTCATGTACCCGCGCGACGCGAAGAACAGGGACGGCCGCCTGCGCCTCATGTACGAGGCGAATCCCATGTCGTTCATCGTCGAGCAGGCGGGCGGCGCCGCCACTGACGGCGCGACGCGCATTCTCGACCTGCAGCCCAAGGGGCTGCACCAGCGCTGCGCGGTGATTCTCGGCTCGAAGAACGAGGTCGACCGGGTCACGAGCTACCACCGGAAGTAATTCGGGGTCAGAGCCCGATCTTGTAATCGCGTACGCAATTACGAGATCGGGCTCTGACCCCGAATTACTTCAGAAATGCGAAAGGCCCCGGTCAGGGGCCTTTCGTCCTCTCCCTCGGTAATCGGTTATTTCAGGTGCCGGCTGACCAGCTTGGTCATCTCGAACATCGAGACCTGGCCCTTGCCGCCGAAGACCGCCTTGAGCTTGTCGTCGGCGTTGATCATGCGCTTGTTCTTCTTGTCCTGGAGGCCGTTGCGCTTGATGTAGCCCCAGATCTTCTTGGTGACCTCCGTGCGCGGCATCGCGCTCGATCCGATCACCGCCGCGAGCGTGCTGCTCGGGGTCATTGCCTTCATGAAGGCTGCATTTGGCTTACGCTTCTTGCCGCTCTTCTTCGCCTTCTTTTTCGCCATCTCGATTTCTCCTCTGATTTGTCGGTGTGACCGGGTGCGTTGTCGCCGCTACGGGCTAGCGGTGACGAGAAGATGCACGATATGGCGGACCGATGTCAACGATTTTCAGAGGGAAAATGCGCCGCGCTCGCTCTGCTGTGCGAATCCAGCCACGCCTCGAGCGGCATTTGCATAGAATCGGCATTCCAGTGAACGTCGCCCAGCTACGACAGGAATACATGCGCTCGGGCCTCTCGGAGGCGCAAGCGGGCGCTGATCCGCTGCGCCTCTTCAGCGCCTGGCTCGAGGAAGCGGTGCGCGCCGGCCTGCCGCTGCCGAACGCGATGACGCTCGCCACGGTGAGCGCGGAGGGCGCGCCGGACGCGCGCATCGTCCTCCTGAAAGGGCTCGAGCGCGGCGGCTTCGCGTTCTATACCAGCTATGGCAGCCGCAAGGCCCACCAGCTGGATGCGCGGCCGCTCGCCTGCCTGGTGTTCCAATGGTCCGAGCTCGAGCGCCAGGTGCGCATCGAGGGCGAGGTGGAAAAGGTGAGCGCGGCCGAGTCCGACGCGTATTTCGCCTCCCGCCCGCTCGGGGCACGCCTCTCCGCCTGGGCTTCGGCGCAGAGCGCCCGCGTCGCCTCCCGCAAGGTGCTCGAGGATGCGATGGAGGAAGCAAGGCAGCGGCACGGCGACGCGCCGCCGCGGCCGCCGCACTGGGGCGGCTACCGCGTCATGCCGCGGCGCCTCGAGTTCTGGCAGGGGCGCGCCGATCGGCTGCACGACCGCCTTCTCTATACGCCGAGCGGCGCGAGCGGCGCCGGCTGGAAGATCGAGCGGCTTGCCCCCTGAGATCCTCGCCCTCCTGAGGCGCGCGGGACTGTGCGGCCCGGCGGAGACGCCGCACGGCGAAGCGCTCTCGGGCGGCGTGTCCTCGGACATCTGGCGCGTCGACCTCGCGCGCGGCCCGGTGTGTGTGAAGCGCGCGCTGCCGCGGCTTCGCGTGGCGCAACTCTGGCAGGCGCCGGTCGAGAGAAACCGCTATGAATACGAGTGGTTCCGCGCCGCCGGGGCGGCGGCGCCGGGCGCGGTGCCGCGCGTCATCGCGAGCGAGGAAGGCGCCTTCGTCATGGAGTACCTCGACGCAGGCGCCTATCCGGTGTGGAAGACGCTTCTGAGCGAGGGACACGCCGACGCGGCCTTCGCTGCGCAGGTGGGCGGCACCCTTGCGCGCATCCACGCCGCGACCACCGCGCTCGCCGCGGCGTTTCCCACCGACGAGATCTTCTTCGCCATCCGCCTCGAGCCCTATCTTCTTGCTACGGCCGCACGCCACCCGGCACTGAAGCCGAGGTTGGAGGCGCTCGTGGAGCGCACCGCGGCCACCAAGGTTTGCCTGGTGCACGGCGACGTCAGCCCCAAGAACATCCTCGCCGGTCGGAGTGGACCGGTGTTCCTCGACGCCGAATGTGCGTGGTACGGCGACCCGGCCTTCGACCTCGCGTTCTGCCTGAATCACCTGCTTCTCAAATGCCTGTGGGTGCCGCAGGGGACGGCCGGCTTCCTGCGCTGTTTCAATGCGTTGTCCCAGGCATATCTCGAAGCGATCGCCTTCGAGGGCGTCGAGGCGCGCACCGCGTCGCTGCTTCCGGCGCTGCTGCTCGCGCGGGTGGATGGGAAGTCGCCGGTCGAATACCTGACGAGCGAGGCGCAGAAGGAGCAGGTGCGCAACGTCGCGCGAGCGCTGCTGGAAAAGCCGGTCGCGAGGCTCTCGGAAGCGATGAAAGCATGGCAAGAATCGTCGACGTAAGGGGCCGCCGGGTATGGGACTCGCGCGGCCGCGCCACGGTCGAGGCCGAGGTGCACGTCGGACGCGGCACGACCTCCCTCGCCGTCGGGCGCGCGATCGCGCCGGCGGGCGCGTCGACCGGCTCGGGCGAAGCGAAAGCGCTGGACGCGGCCCAGGCGGTCCAGAACATCAACACGCGCATCCGCGAGGCGCTGCGCACCATGAGCGTCGCCGACCAGCAGGCGCTCGATCGGCGCATGATCGAGCTCGACGGCACGCCCGACAAGCGCCGGCTCGGCGCCAACGCCATCGTCGCCGTGTCGCTCGCCTGCGCCCACGCCGATGCCGCAGTGCGCAAGCTCCCGCTCTGGAAAAAGCTCGCCGGTGAGCGCCGCACCGCTTTACCCGTGCCGCAGATCCAGATCTTCGGTGGCGGCGCCCATGCAGGTGCGCGCGTCGACGTCCAGGACTACATGGTCATCTGCACCGGGGCCGGCAGCTTCGCCGAGGCGCTGGAATGGACCTCGCAGATCTATGCCGCCGCCGGCAAGCGCCTCGCGAAGCGCGGCGCGCTCCAGGGCGTCGCCGACGAAGGCGGCTACTGGCCCGCCTTCAAGTCGAACGAGGAAGGTCTGGCCGAGCTCGTCGGCGCGATTGCCGATGCCGGCCTCGAGCCCGGCGCCGACGTCTCGATCGCGCTCGACATCGCGGCCAGCCAGCTTTTCCGCTCCGGCAGCTACCAGCTCGCTCTCGAGAAACGCGCGCTCACCGCCGAGCAGCTCCACGCGATGTTGCTGCGCTGGATCGAGCGCTATCCGATCGCTTCGATCGAAGACCCCTTCTCCGAGCATCACGCCGACGCCCTGCGCGCCTTCACCAAGGCGGCGCCCGGCGTCCAGGTCGTCGGCGACGACTTCTTCGTGACCTCCGCCGAGCGCGTGAGGAAGGCCGATGGCGCCTGCAATGCGGTCCTGCTCAAGCCGAACCAGGTCGGCACGGTGACCGAAACCCTCGCCTGCTGGGAGGCCGCGCGCGAGTCCGGCTATCGCGCCATCGTCTCCGCGCGCTCAGGCGAGACGGAGGACGTGTCGATCGTGCACCTGGCGGTCGGCTGGGGTGTTCCCCAGCTCAAGGTCGGCAGCTTCTCCCGCTCCGAGCGCATGGCGAAGTGGAATGAGGCGCTGCGCATCGAGGAGGCGCTGGGCGCGAAAGCGCTGCCCTATCCGGCTCGCAAGCTCTTTCCGAACCGATAATGAGCGGCGGACTAAGTTTTTCGAGGACCTGGCCCATAATCGGATATCGATTCGTCCAATGGCTCGGGCCGCATTTACAAACGAATGTCGTCACCGCCCCACATCGCGGCGTGGATCGACTGGGAAGTGCTACAACGCAGCGTCGAGGGTCACCGTGCAACGTGAAGAAACTACGCGACGGCCTTCCGCTGGATAACCGTGTCGCTTAGAATTTGTCCGGAAAATCACTACGACTAGGTAACGGCTCAGTGGGCAAGCCGGAGGCAGTGCTCTCCCGGCCGAAGGCGCAGACGCAGCGTGGCTCGCTGCCGAAGGCGCTGACCGGGATCTCGGGACTCGACGAAATCACCTTGGGCGGCCTGCCGCGCGGGCGGCCGACGCTCGTGTGCGGCGCCGCCGGCTGCGGCAAGACGCTGCTCGCCATGGAATTCCTGCTGCGCGGCGCCGAGCAGTTCGGCGAGCACGGCGTGTTCATGGCGTTCGAGGAGACCGAGCAGGACCTGGTGCAGAACGTGCGCTCGCTCGGCTTCGACCTGGACAAGATGGTTGCCGACGAAAAAATCGCCGTCGACTACGTGCGCGTCGAGCGCACCGAGATCGAGGAAACCGGCGAATACGACCTCGAGGGCCTGTTCGTGCGCCTGGGCCTTGCCATCGACGCGGTCGGCGCCAAGCGCGTGGTCCTCGACACGCTGGAGACGCTCTTCGGCGGCTTCACCAACCAGGCGCTGCTACGCTCGGAGCTGCGGCGCCTGTTCCGCTGGCTGAAGGATAAGGGCGTCACCGCCATCATTACCGGCGAGCGCGGCGAAGGCCAGCTCACGCGCCAGGGCCTCGAGGAGTACGTCTCCGACTGCGTGATCCTGCTCGACCACCGCGTGCGCGAGCAGGTGTCGACGCGCCGCCTGCGCATCGTCAAGTACCGCGGCAGCACGCACGGCACCAACGAGTACCCGTTCCTCATCGACGAGAATGGCATCCACGTGCTGCCGCTCACATCGCTGCAGCTCAACCACGCGGCGAGCAGCGAGCGCATCTCGAGCGGCATCCCGCGGCTGGACCAGATGCTCGGCGGCGAAGGCTATTACCGCGGCAGCTCGATCCTGGTTTCGGGCACTGCCGGCACCGGCAAGACCAGCATCTCGGCGCACTTCGCCAACGCCACCTGCGCCCGGGGCGAGCGCTGCCTGTACCTCGCCTTCGAGGAATCGCCGCAGCAGCTGGTGCGCAACATGAAGACCATCGGGATCGATCTCGGCGCGTGGCTCAAGAAGGGCTTGCTGCGGCTGGAGGCGTCGCGCCCTACCCTGCTCGGCATCGAGGCGCACCTCGCGCTCATCCACAAGATGGTGAACGAGTTCGAGCCGCGCGTCGTGATCATCGACCCGATCAGCAACTTCGCCGCCGCCGGCAGCGCGGCCGACGCCGAGGCGATGCTGCTGCGCCTGGTCGATCTCCTCAAGGCGCGCCAGATCACCGCCATGCTCGTCCACCTCACGGCCGGCGGCAACGCCTGGGAGAAGACCGACGTCGGCATCTCCTCCCTCATCGACACCTGGATCCTGCTGCGCGACATCGAGCTCGCCGGCGAGAGGAACCGCGGCATCTACGTGCTCAAGTCGCGCGGCATGAAGCACTCCAACCAGATCCGCGAGTTCCTGATCACGAGCGAGGGCATCCGGCTCGAGGATGTCTACGTCGGGCCGGAAGGCGTGCTCACCGGCTCCATGCGCGCCGCGCAGGAGGATCGCGAGAAGGCCGCGACGCTGGTGCGGGGACAGGAAATCGAACGCAAGCAGCGCGACCTCGCGCGCAAGCGCGCGGCGCTGGAAGCGCAAATCGCGGCGCTGCGGGTCGAGTTCGAGGCGGTCGAGGACGAATCGAAGATCGTGGCCGAGCAGGACCGGGCTCGCGAGCAGCAGATTACCGACGATAGAAGCTCCGCGGCGATCCGCCGCGGCGCGGATGTGGCAAAAAGGAACCGGAAATGAGCACGCGCAAGAACGGCAGCCCCCAGAACGCAGATTCGGATAAGTGGGAGCTGCGCCTCTACACTGCAGGCCAGACGCCGAAGTCGCTGGCCGCGATCAAGAACCTGAAGAAGGTGTGCGAGGAGCACCTCGCCGGGCGCTACGAGATCGAGGTGATCGATCTGCTCAAGAATCCGCGCCTCGCCAAGGACGACCAGATCGTGGCCATCCCGACGCTGGTGCGCAAGCTTCCCGACCCGGTACGCAAGATCATCGGCGACCTTTCCGACACCGAGCGCACGCTCGTCGGCCTGCAGCTCAGGCAACAGAGCTAGGAGCGAACATGAACCAGGCGATCGACACCCTCCAGATTGAGAACCAGATCGAGTCGCTGCGCCAGCAGCTCCAGGAGGCCGAGGAGCTGCGCCACGCGATCAGCAACGGCCACGTGGACGCCTTCGTGGTCGGCCCGACCGACGACAGCAAGCGCGTCCTCATGCTCTCGGGCGCGTACGCGCGCTACCGGCAGCTCGTCGAGGAGATGCAGCAGGGCGCGGTCACGGTGAGCCGTTCGGGGGAGATCATGTTTGCCAACCAGGCGTTCGCGGCCATGGTCGGCCTCGCCCCGATCGACATCTTCCGCGTGCCGCTCACCCGCTACCTGAGCCCGTCCGACGCCGGCGAGGCCGCCATGCTGCTGCAGCCGCATCCGGGCAAGGCCGAGATCAAGGCGACGCTGCGCGGACCGAACGGCCAGCAGCGCCCGGTGCGCATCGCGCTCATCAGTGCGAGCGACGAATTCAACACGCTGCTCGTCACCGAGCGCGACGAGAAGGAGGACGAGGCCGGCGCCACCGTCGACGCCATCCGCAACGGCGCGGTCGACGCGCTGGTCATCGGCGGCGAGCAGGTGGTGATGCTCGACTCCGCGCAGCGCTTCTACCAGGCGGCGGTCGACCGCATGCAGCAGGGCGTGGTGATCATCGGCGCGCAGGGTGTCATCTCCTACGCCAACCAGCGCATGGCGACGCTGCTGGGCACACCGCGCGAGCGGCTCGCCGGGACCTCGCTCCTCAAGCTCGCCCGCAACGGCGACGAGGCGACGCTCAAGTCGATTCTGAACGCGCAGCACGGCGCGAGCGCCCAGGCCGAGGTGCAGCTCCGCCGCGCGAACAACGAGTACGTGACCACCCTCGTGACGGTGACCGCGATCGCCGATTCGCAGAAGATGTGCCTGGTGAGCGACCTCAGCCTGCAGAAGCGCCACGAGGCGACCGACGAGCGTACGCGCAAGTTCCTCGGCATGATGGCGCACGAGTTCCGCAACATCCTCGGCCCGATCCGCAACTCGGTCGAGGTGATGAAGCTGCGCAAGGACCTCGACGACGAGTGCCGCAAGCTGGTCGACGTCGTCGACCGCCAGAGCGCGCGCATGCTCGCGCTCATCGAGGACCTGCGCAGCATCAACCCGAAGGAATAGCCCTCAGTCAGGTCGTAGAGTTCGCCGCGGCCTTTCCGAGCAGGCTTTCCAGGAAAACCAGGTCGACGGGCTTCAGCAGGTAGTGATCGATCCCTGCGTGCTGTGAGCGCTCGCGGTCCGCTTCCTCGCCGCGTCCCGTGACCGCGATGATCTTGAGCGCGGCGAGCCCTGCCTCGCGCCTGAGCGCTTCGGCGACCTGGAACCCATCGGTTCCGGGCAGCCCGATATCGAGCAGCACGAAGTCCGGCCGCATGCTGCGCGCGATGAAAAGCGCGGAGCCGCCGTCCCGGGCGACGTTGACATCGTGCCCGAGCAAGGCGATGACCCTCGACAGCGAGAGCGCTGCGTCGAGGTTGTCGTCGACCACCAATATCCGACGCTTCGTTGCGGGTACCGGCATAGGCACCTCCTGCCGATACAGGTATCAATTGGGGTGCCCGGGTCGCGAATCGGCCACAGCGCGTCGTGACCGGCTGCTTTTTCACGGTGGAATTAGAGACTTGCGGTCAGAGCGATCTCGCTTGCATCTTTCGAAAGCCATATCGAGACAGTGGTTGATTCGCGGGTAAAGCCGCTTGCGCACGACACTCGAGAACGCAAACCGGAAAACGAGAAATGACGTAATGCCCGCTCAGGAAAGCTTCAGGCCATCGGCGTTCAGCCGATACATCCTGTCGCAACCAGAGGCCGCTTCCACCGAATGTGTGGCGAGGATCGCCGCGGCGCCGTTGCTCTTCACTTCGTGCCTGAAGAGCTCCAGCACCTGGCGCGCGTTCTCCGGGTCGAGGTTCCCGGTCGGCTCGTCGGCGAGCACGAGCTTCGGGGATCCGACGAGCGCGCGCGCGATCGCGACGCGCTGGAGCTCGCCGCCGGAAAGCTCGCGCGGCGGGCTCGCCTCGCGCCCTTTCAGGCCGACCGCCGCGAGCATCTGCCGCGCCTTTTCGCGCGCAGCGGTTCCCCGCAGCAGCAGCGGAAGCGCGACGTTCTCCTCGACGCTGAGGTGCGGCAGGACGTGAAACGCCTGGAACACGAAGCCGAAGCAGTCGCGCCTCAGGAGAGACAAAGCATCATCGCTTAGCTTTTCAATTTCACGCTCAAAAAAACAAATACTCCCGGAATCCACAGGCTCGAGGCCGGCGATCACGTTGAGAAGCGTCGACTTGCCGATGCCCGAATCGCCGACGACCGCGACGTATTCGCCGGCGGCGAGCTCGAGCGACACGGCGTTCAGCACCGTGCGCGCCCCGAAGCGCTTGGTCACTGCGGTGAGGCGAAGCACGCCGCGATCTTAGTCGAGCGGAACGCCGCGGGCGCTCGCCACCTGGACGGCGGACACCGGCGCGGCGCGGTTGCCCCAGGCGCCGCGGATGTAGGTCACGACGGCCGCGACCTCGCCATCGCTCAGCACGTGCGCGAAGGGCGGCATGCCATAGGGCCTGGGATTGCCTCGGGTGCTGGGGGGGAAGCCGCCGTTCAGGACGATGCGGACGGCGTTCACGGGATTGCGCATCAGGATGGCTTCATTGGCTGCGAGCCGCGGATAGACCCTCGGCACGCCCTCGCCGGCCTGCTGGTGGCAGTCGGCGCAACGATCGTGGTAGACGCGCGCCCCGAGCTCCATCAGCTGTTTCTGCTGTGCGCTCGTGAGGCGCGGACCGCTCGCGGTCTCCTCGTCCCCATCGCCGCGGGAGGCGAGGTACACCGCCATCGCTCTCAGGTCGGCGATCTCGAGATGCTGCAGGCTGTCGCGGATCACCTCCGACATCGGGCCGAAGGCCGCGCGTGCGCTCGACACGCCGTGCTTGAGGAACTCGGCGATCTCGTCGGCGTCCCTTTTGGAGCCAAGCGAGGGCGCGTACCAGTTCAGCATCGGGATCAGGCCGCCGCCGATGTCCTTCTCCCGCACGCTGCCCCAGGCACCGCGCTGCCCGTGACAGCCGGCGCAGTGGCCGAGGCCCTCGACGAGGTAGGCGCCGCGGTTCCATTCTGGCGTCTGCCGCGGATCGGGCTTGAACTCGCCCTCCCTGAAGTACAGCGCCTGCCATCCGGCCAGGAGCGGCCGCTGGTCGTACGGGAAGCGCATCTCGTGCGCCCGGTTCTGCTGCGACACCGGAGGAATCGATTTCAGGTACGCGTACATCGCGTCGGCGTGCTCGCGCGTCACTTTGGTGTAGGCCCAGTATGGAAACGCCGGATAGAGGAGCGAGCCGTCCTTCGACTTCCCCTCGTGCAGCGCGCGCCAGAAGTCATCGGCGGACCAGTTGCCGACGCCGGTCTGCGGGTCCGGCGTGATGTTCGAGCTGTAGAGCGTTCCGTAAGGCGTCGCGACGGGGCGGCCGCCGGCATAGGGCTTGCCGTCGTGCGCGGTGTGGCACGAATAGCAGTTGCCCGCCTGGATCAGGTACTCGCCGAGCTTGAGGTCGGCGCCGGCCGGGCCGCCTCGCGGCGGTTCGCTTTTCCATGGGAAGTGCACCACGAAGCCGATTCCCAGCACTATCGCAACACCGAGGATCGCAACGGCAGTCAGGCGCTGGGTCTGATTCATGCGCCGCCGCACTCCGTGGGGAGCTTCAGCGAGCCTGCGGGCAGCGGCTCGGCGTGCGCGGGTGGCGGGAGGCTTGCGAGGTACGCGGCGATGGCCTCGACGTCGCCCGGGATCAGCAGCGAGGCGATGTTCGCCATGCAATCGGGCGCCTGTGCGCGCCGCAGGCGGTTGCGCCATGCGCCCATCTGCGCGCCGATGTAGTGCACCTCCAGGCCGACCAGGCCCGGAATCGCCGGCTCCATCCCGGTGAGGCGCTCGCCGTGGCAGGCGGCGCAGGCGGGGATCTTTCTGACCGGATCACCGCGCTGCATCAGGGCCTCGCCGCGCGCCTGGACCTCGCTCGAAGGCTTCTCCTGCGGCGCCGGGTATCGGGGCGGCTGCATCGCGTAGTAGCGCGCGATGTCGCGCAGGTAGTCGTCCGAGAGAAAGCCCACCATGTAATTCATCGCCGGCGACTGGCGCCGGCGCTCGCGGAAGTTCACGAGCTGGTTGAAGAGGTAGCGCGCAGGTTTGCCCGCAATGCGCGGGTAGTACTCATTCGCCTTCAGGCCTTCGCCGTTCTTGCCATGGCAGGCCGCGCAGGCGACCAGGCGCTGTTCGAGCGTGTCGGGAACCTGCTGGGCATGGGCAGGCGCGAACCAAAGAAGGGCGGCAAGCGCCAGACGCGAACACTTCACTGCCACCCACACAGCATGACATGTGCCGAGGTGGCCTGCGAGCGGGTAGAGTACCAATATGGACTCCATCGCGCTCGGCCCGCTCGCCTCCCGCTACATCAACGTCTCCGACCTTCCCTGGAAGCCGACCGGCCATGCCGGCGTCGAGATGAAAGTGCTCCTGGAGGACAAGGAGTCGGGGCTGCTCACCGCGCTTTTCCGCTGGCAGCCCGGCGCGGTGCTGCCGCTGCACGAGCATGTCGAGATCGAACAGACCTACGTGCTCGAAGGCAGCATCGTCGACGACGAAGGCGAAGTGAAGAAAGGCGACTACGTGTGGCGGCCCAAGGGCAACCGGCACGTCGCGCGCTCGCCCGACGGCGCGCTGGTCCTCGGTTTTTTTCTCAAGCCGAATCGCTTCCTCGGGTAGTTCGCTTGCGCCGCGCTGGCCTCGTCCTCTAGACTCGCAAGCCTTAGTTTTGATTCGAATTTAATTTCCTGAGGAGGACGCAGTGATCAAATCCATTCTCGCCAGCGTGGCCGCGGCGAGCGTCGCTTTCTCGCTGCCGGCGGCGGCGCAGCAGCAAAAGATCAAGATCGGCTTCATCACCACGCTGTCCGGTCCGCCCGCGATCATCGGAAAGCACATGAAGGACTCGGTCGATCTCGCGCTCGATCACCTCGGGCACAAGATGGCCGGGAGCGCCGTGGAGGTGATCTACGGCGACGACCAGTTCAAGCCCGAGGTGGGCGTGCAGCTCGCCGAGGAGATGCTGAAGAAGAACCAGGTCGACTTCATGGCGGGCATCATCTGGTCGAACGTGATGATGGCGGTCGTGCCCGTGGTCACGGGCGCCGGGCACATCATGGTCGGCGCCAATGCCGGGGCGAGCCCGCTCGCCGGCAGCCAGTGCAACGAGCTCTATTTCTCGGCCTCGTGGAACAACGACCAGTCGCCCGAAGCGCTCGGCAAGTATCTCAACGACAAGGGCATCGGCGAGCTCTATGTGATGGCGCCGAACTACCAGGCCGGCAAGGACATGGTCGCGGGCCTCAAGCGCTACTACAAGGGCAAGATCGTCGACGAGGTCTACACCAAGTTCCAGCAGACCGACTACCAGGCCGAGATCAGCCAGCTGCGCGCCAAGAACCCGAAGGCGGTATTCGTGTTCTATCCCGGCGGCATGGGTATCCAGTTCGTGAAGCAGTACGTGCAGGCGGGGCTGCGCGACCAGATCCCGCTCTACTCGGTGTTCACGGTGGACGAGACGACGCTGCCGGCGCTGAGAGAAGCGGCGATCGGCCAGTACGAGGCGCGCTTCTGGAGCCCGGACCTCGACGTGCCGGCGAGCAAAAAGTACGTGGCCGACTTCGAGAAGAAGTACGGCTACATCCCGTCCTACTACGGCGCGCAGAGCTACGACGCCATCATGCTGATCGATTCGGCCGTGCGTGCGACCAAGGGCAACCTGAAGGACACCCAGGCGTTGGTAAAGGAAATGCGCAAGGCCAACTACAATTCGATCCGCGGCAAGTTCCAGTTCAACAACAACCAGCACCCGATCCAGGACTTCTACCTGCTGCAGGCGGTGAAGGCGGGCAACAAGGACGGGGTGGCGATGAAGATCGTGCAGAAGGCGTTCGAGAAGCACCAGGACGCCTACCACCAAGATTGCAAGATGAAGTGGTAGGACAAAAAATAGGGACAATCCGGACAGTCCCTATTTGTTGAGGGCGCGGAAGCGCCCTTATTTTTTTGCCATGACCTGGGCGCTGGTTTTTGAGCAGCTGCTGAACGGCCTGCAATACGGCGTCATGCTGTTCCTGATGGCGGCCGGGCTGACGCTCGTCCTCGGCATCATGAACATGGTGAACCTCGCGCACGGCTCGCTCTACATGGTAGGCGCCTACCTCGCCGTCGCGTTCACCGGCTGGACCGGGAACTACGTCGCCGGGGTCGCGCTCGCCCTGCTCGGCACGCTGCTCGTCGGCATGGCGATCGAGGTGGTCACGCTGCGCGCGCTCTACAACCGCGACCACCTCGACCAGGTGCTCGCCACGTTCGGGCTGATCCTGTTCTTCAACGAGCTCATTTCCATGATCTGGGGCCGCGGCGCGCAGTACGCGGCGCTGCCGGCCTGGCTGCAAGGCCACATCGAGCTCTTCACCGGCTCGCGCTATCCGATCTACCGTGTTGCAATCCTCATCGTCGGCCTGCTCACGGCCGTACTGCTCTGGTATGTGGTGACGCGCACGCGCCTCGGCATGCTTGTGCGAGCCGGCGCTTCCAACCGCACGATGGTCGCGGCCCTCGGCGTCAACATCAAGCTCCTGTACACCGTGGTGTTCGGCCTGGGCGCCGCCCTCGCCGGGCTCGCCGGCCTGATGGCCGGGCCGATCTACGCGGTGCAGCCCGGCATGGGCGAGCTCATCCTCATCCAGGTCTTCGTGGTGATCGTGATCGGGGGCATCGGCTCGGTGCGCGGCGCGCTCGTCGGCGCGATCGTCGTCGGGGTGGTCGACACGATGGGCCGCGCGTTTCTCAAGCCGCTTCTCGCCAGCGTCATCTCCCCGCCGGCCGCCGAGGCGGCCGGCCCGGCGCTCGCCTCGATGCTCATCTACCTCCTGATGGCCGTGGTCCTCGCGGTCAGGCCTGCCGGTCTGTTCTCCGCGAGAGGCTGAATGATCACGAGGCGCATCCTGCTTTGGATCATGTTCGTGCTGGTGCTGGTGGCGCTGCCGCCGCTGGCCACCGCGCTCGGGCAGACCTACTACATCGATCTCGTGCGGCGCGTGCTGATCCTGTCGATCGCCGCCATCAGCCTCAACCTCATCCTCGGCTACGGCGGGCTCGTGTCCTTCGGCCACGCCGCGTACCTGGGCATCGGCGCCTACAGCGTCGGCATCATGGCCTTCTACGGCGCCGCGAGCGGGTGGCTGCAATGGCCGCTCGCCGTCGCCGCCTCTGCGCTCGTCGCGCTCGCCATCGGCGCGGTCTCGATCCGGACGAGCGGCATCTACTTCATCATGATCACCCTCGCCTTCACGCAGATGCTGTACTACCTCGGCATCTCGCTCGCCGAGTTTGGTGGCGACGACGGCATGCGGCTGAAGGCGAGAAGCCAGTTCTCGGGGCTCGTCGACCTGGGCGACCCCGTGGCGTTCTACTACCTCGCCTTGCTGCTGATGCTTTTATCCGTCTTTTTGGTTTACCGAATCGTCAATTCGAGATTCGGGATGGCGCTGCGCGCGGCGAAGTCGAACGATCCGCGCACGCGCGCGATCGGCTTCTCACCCTATCCCTATCGCCTCGCCGCCTTCGTCATCGCGGGCGCGATGTGCGGCCTCGCCGGCGCGCTCTACGCCAACCACACGAACTACATCACGCCCGGCCTCATGAGCTGGCAGCAGTCGGGCGACCTCATGTTCATGGTGATCCTCGGCGGCATGGCGAGCACCGCCGGACCGGTGATCGGCACCTTCGCGCTGCTGCTCGTCGAGGAGGTGCTCAAGGGCTGGACCGAGTACTGGCAGGTCGTCCTGGGCCCGCTGCTCGTGCTTTCGGTGATTTTCTTCAAGCGCGGCCTCGCCGGCATGTTCTACAAACCCGATGCTTGAAGTCCGGGGACTGACGAAGCAGTTCGGCGCGCTGCGGGCGAGCGACGGCATCGACTTCGACGTCGCCGAGGGCGAGACGCACGCGGTGATCGGGCCGAACGGCGCCGGCAAGACCACCTTCATCGGCCAGCTCGCGGGCAACCTGCGGCCCGATTCGGGCACGGTGCGCTTCGCCGGCGCCGACATCACCGCCTTTCCCGCGCCGCGGCGCGCGCGCCTCGGGCTGGCACGCTCGTTCCAGATCACCAGCGTCTATCCAGACTTCAGCGTGCTGCAGAACGTGGCGCTCGCCATTCAGGCGCACGCCGGGCACAGCTTCCGGTTCTGGCGCGACGCCCGCAGCGATCCGGCGCTGATCGAGCCCGCGAAGAAGATCCTCAACGATCTTGGATTGGCGGAGAGAAGCCAGGTTCTCGCGGGAAATCTCGCGCATGGCGAGCAGCGGCAGCTCGAGGTCGCGATCGCGCTCGCCACGGCGCCGCGCCTGCTGCTGCTCGACGAGCCGATGGCCGGCATGGGGATCGAGGAATCGCGGCGCATGATCGCGCTGCTCGCCTCGCTCAAGCGCAGGCACACCATCATCCTCGTCGAGCACGACATGGACGCGGTGTTCAGGCTCGCCGACCGCATCTCGGTGCTGGTCTACGGCCGCCTGATCGCCAGCGGCACGCCCGAGAAGATCCGGGCGAACGAGGAAGTGCGGCGGGCGTACCTGGGGATGGAGGCCTGATGCTCGAGGTACGTGCGCTGCAGACCTCCTACGGGCGCAGCCAGGTCCTGTTCGGCGTCGACTTCTGCGTCCCGAACGAAAAGGTGGTGACGCTTCTCGGCCGCAACGGCATGGGGAAAACCACCACCGTGCGCTCGGTAATGGGCATCGTGCCGCCAAGATCGGGCACGATCTCGTTCCAGGGGAGGTCGCTCGAGGGATTGGCGTCCTACCGCATCGCACAGGCCGGGCTCGGCCTGGTCCCCGAAGGCCGGCAGGTGTTTCCGAACCTCACGGTGCGCGAGAACCTCGTCGCGACCGCGGCCAACCGCCGCTCCGACCCGAACCCCTGGACGCTCGAGCGCGTCTTCGCCCTGTTCCCGCAGCTGCGGGAAAGGCAAAGGCACTACGGCAACCAGCTCTCCGGCGGCGAGCAGCAGATGCTCGCGATCGGACGCGCCCTCATGACCAATCCGCGCCTGCTCATTCTCGACGAGGCCACCGAGGGGCTCGCGCCGCTCGTGCGCATCGAGATCTACCGCTCGATCGAGCGGCTGAAAGGCGAAGGGCTCGCCATCCTGCTCATCGACAAGGACGTCGCCGCGCTGGCGCGCGTCGCCGACCGCCACTACGTGCTGGAGAAGGGCCGCGTGGTCTGGAGCGGAAGCTCGGCCGAGCTCGGCGCGAACCCGGAGGTCCAGCACCGTTATCTCGGGGTATAGAATCGATCCGTGAAGCGCGAGAACGTCATCGGGCGGGCCAACGTCGAGGATACGCCGGAGCTCGAAGCGTATTACGCGAGCCTCGAGGGCGAAGCGCTCGGCGCGCTGTGGAACGTCGCGAACGACATCGAGCCCTGGTACCCGCAGCCGAAGTCGGTGCCGATCCTGTGGAAGTGGAAGCGCATCGAGCCGCTCGTGCGGCGCGCGCCGCGGCTCGTGTCGGCGGAGAAGGCGGCGCGGCGCGTCGTGATGCTGGTGAATCCGGGCCGCAAGGAGTGGAGCGCGGCGGCGGGGCTCCTTTACACCGGCGTGCAGATCATGGATCCGGGCGAATTCACTTCGGCGCACCGCCACCAGGCCTCCGCGCTGCGCTTCATCATGGAGGGACGCGGAGCTTATACCGTGGTGGAGGGCGAGCGCCTCGAGCTGGGCGCGCGCGACCTCGTCCTTACGCCGAACGGCACCTGGCACGACCATGGCATCGACGCCGGCGGCACGCAGTGCATCTGGCAGGACGGCCTCGACATCCCGCTCATGAACTCGCTCGACGCGAACTTCTACGAGGTTCATCCGGAGGTGGTGCAAAAGCCGGCGCCGCTTTCGCGCGCCAACTGGTCGAGACCCTATTCCCCGGTTTTCAAATACGGCTGGGATGAAAGCTACGAAAACCTGAAACGCTCTCCCCATCGATCCGAATATGATGGGGTCGTTTTTGAGTATACGAATCCCCTGACCGGCGGGCCGATCATGCCCACCATCGGCGCGCAGCTCCAGCTATTGAAACCGAAAGAAGAAACCAGAGCGCATCGCCACACCGGCAGCGCGATCTACCAGGTCGCCAGGGGCCGCGGCTGGTCGGTGATCGCCGGCGAGCGCTTCGATTGGGAGGAGAAGGACATCTTCGCGCTGCCGTCCTGGGCGCTCCACTCACACGGCAACGCGTCTGCGACCGAAGACGCAGTGCTCTTCTCGTTCAATGACTTCCCGGCGATGAAGGCACTCGCCCTCTACCGCGAAGAATGATCAGCGCAGAGCAGAACGAATTGATGACCCGCATCGGCCCCGGCACGCCGGCCGGTGCCTTGCTGCGCAACTACTGGCAGCCGGTCGCGCTGGTCGAGGAGTTGCAGGGGCCGCGGCCGGTGAAGGCGGTCCGCCTCCTCGGCGAGGACTTGGTTCTTTTCAAAAACCAAGACCAGTATGGTTTGCTCGAGCGGCATTGCCCGCACCGCGGCGCCGATCTCGCCTACGGCCGCCTCGAGGACGGCGGCCTGCGCTGCAGCTTCCACGGCTGGCTCTTCGACACGACTGGCAAGTGCCTCGCCACGCCGGCCGAGCCCGAAGGCAGCCGGATGTGCGAGCACGTCCGGCAGAAGGCCTATCCGGTCAGCGAGAGGAGCGGCGTCCTCTTCGCCTACCTCGGCGCGGGCGAGGCCCCGGCCTTCCCGCACTTCGACTGCTTCGTCGCGCCCAACGAGTACACGTTCGCCTTCAAGGGCTACTGGGACTGCAACTGGCTGCAGGCGCTGGAGGTCGGCATCGACCCGGCGCACGCTTCGTGGCTGCACAAGTTCTTCGAGGACGAGGATCCGGCGACGAGCTACGGGCGGCAGTTCCGTTCCACGCCCGCCGGCGCCGAGATTCCCATGAGCAAGGTGCTGCGCGAGCTCGACCGCCCCGAGATCCGCGTCGAGCGCACGGCGTACGGCATGCGGCTCCAGACGCTGAGAAAGCTGGATGAATCGAAGACCCATCTTCGGGTCACCAACATCCTCTTCCCGCAGGCCTTCGTCATCCCGATGAGTCCCGAGATGACCATCTCGCAGTGGCACGTGCCGGTCGACGACTACGGCTGCTACTGGTATTCGATCTTCACGAGCTTCGGCGCCCCGGTCGACAAGGACACGATGCGGGCGCAGCGGCTGAGGACCTATCCTGCGCCTGACTACAAGCCGATCTTCGGCCGGGCGAACGGCTGGGGCTTCAGCGTGGAGGAACAGAGGAAGTCGACCTTCACTGGCATGGGCTTCGACATCAACATCCACGACCAGTGGGCCTGCGAGTCGCAGGGCCGCATCCAGGACCGTACCCGGGAGCACCTCGGGACCACCGACAAGGGAATCGTGCTCTACCGTCGCCTCCTGGTGGATGCCATTCGCAAGAATCAGGCGGGCGAGAAGCCGCTGATGGTGCTCGACACTCAGGGTGCGCGCGAGATCACCGGGCCGCCGGCCGTCGACGGCATCGGCCCGAGCGATCGCCTGGAAGAGTACTGGAAGGCCTTCGATGTGAACCGCCGGAAGAAATCCGCCTGGGGATGAACAAGAAGGAAGCGCTGAAGGAAATCGACGCGCACGACCTGAAGGCCGTGCGCTTTTCGTTCGCCGACCAGCACGGCGTGCTGCGCGGCAAGTCGCTCGCCCCCGCCGAGGTGGCCGCGGCACTCGAGCGCGGGATCAACGTCACCAGCACGCTCCTCTTGAAGGATACGTCCCACCGGACGGTGTTCCCGGCTTTCACTCCCGGCGGCGGTATCGGCATCGCCGCGATGCAGGGCGCAGCGGATCTGGTGCTGCACGCCGATCCGTCGACCTTCCGCATCCTGCCGTGGGCGCCCGATACCGGCTGGTTCCTCTGCGACGCCCGCTTTCCGGACGGACGACCCGCGCCGTTCTGCACCCGCAGCCTCCTCGGTGCGGCGCTGCAGAAGCTCTCGGCTTCGGGCTACGATCTGCTTGCCGGGCTCGAGGTGGAGTTCCACGTTTTCCGGATCCTCGACGAGCGCCTGCAGCCGCAGGACGCCGGCCAGCCCGGCACGCCGCCCGAAGTCGCCCTCCTCACTACCGGCTACCAGCTCCTCACCGAGCATCGCTACGACCTCATCGACCCGGTGGTCGAGCTGCTGCGCAATGGGCTCACGAAGCTCGGCCTGCCGCTGCGCTCCTACGAGATCGAGTTCGGGCCGAGCCAGATGGAGATCACGCTCGGCGCGATGCCCGGCATGGCCGCGGCCGACGCAATGCTCCTCTTCAGGAGCGCGGTCAAGCAGATCGCGCGGCGCAATGGCTACCACGCCACCTTCATGTGCCGGCCGAAACTGCCCAACGTGATGTCGAGCGGCTGGCACCTGCACCAGTCGCTCATCCGGGACGGAGTCAACGCCTTCACTCCGCAATCGAAAGACGAAGCGTTGTCCCCGGCTGGGAAATCCTATTTGGCCGGGCTGCTGGCCCACGCGCGCGGCGCCACCGCGCTCGCGACGCCGACCATCAACGGCTACAAGCGCTACCGCGCCTACTCCCTCGCGCCCGACCGGGTGATCTGGGGACGCGACAACCGCGGCGCGCTGATCCGCGTGGTCGGCGGTGCCGGGGACCCGGCAACGCGGCTCGAGAACCGCGCCGGCGAGCCCGCCGCCAATCCTTATCTCTATTTCGCCTCGCAGATCTATTCCGGCCTCGACGGGATGTCGCGCAAGCTGTCTCCGCCGCCCGCCGCCGACGCGCCCTACGAGGCGAAAGCCGAGCCCCTTCCGCGCACGCTCGCCGAAGCGCTCGAATGCCTGCGCAAGGACGAAGCGCTGTGCCAGGGACTCGGAAGGCAGTTCGTCGACTACTACTGCACCATCAAGGAAGCCGAGATCGCGCGCTACAACCTCGAGGTCAGCGAATGGGAGCAGCGGGAATACTTCGACCTGTTCTAGCGGGTAAACTGCTTTTGTGCTGACGCTGGAAGAGTACGAGCGGCTGAACCCGACGTGCGAGGTGGCTCACGAGAGCGGCGCGGTGCGCTATCTCACGCCGTCGAGCCACCTGAAGTGGCGCGTCGACTCGCTGTTCGAAAAGGAGCCCTCGACCATCGAGTGGATCGCCCGATTCCGTCGCGACGAGATCCTGGTCGACGTCGGCGCTAACGTCGGCATGTACACCGTGTGGGCGGCGAAGACGCGCGGCGTGCGGGTGTACGCATTCGAGCCCGAGGCGCAGAACTACGCCCTGCTCAATCGCAACCTGGTGCTGAACGAGCTGGGCGGGCGGGTCAAGGCCTATTGCCTCGCGCTCTCCGACGCCGAGGGCTTCAGCGAGCTGCACCTTTCGGACCTGCGCGCCGGCGGCTCGTGTCATTCGCTCGGCGAGCGCGTGGACTTCTCCCA
>Ga0075434_100000564_pt1 | contig 28515 bp, 19 predicted proteins | sample RhiMethybrSRZTD3_FD_75298 | JGI IMG/M metagenome (GOLD analysis project Ga0075434, IMG submission 75298) | Populus rhizosphere microbial communities from Tennessee, USA - Rhizosphere MetaG P. TD hybrid SRZTD3 | ecosystem: Host-associated > Plants > Roots > Rhizosphere > Soil | place: USA... | reverse complement strand
ATTTGCGGCCGGATCGGGAGGAAAAAATCAGGGCGCAGATCGCTCTGCGCCCATTCCATCAACCTTCGGATCATCGCAACGCGTCTTTATTTGACCACCTGTGTCACCGCCGTTGACGAGTTGCTCTTGGGTTTCGGATCAGGATTGATCGCCGAGGCGGTCGCTGTGTTGCGAAGGCTCGGGCAGGTCCCCGACGAGCAGGCAGCCGGATTCACAGTGACTGTGACCGCCGCTGCCGCCGCCGTTAAGCTTGGTCCGGTTGTAGCCGCCAGTACTCCGACGGGGCAAGTCACCAGCTGACCATTCGCCGAACAGGCCTGCGGAACCGGTTTCGTGCAGGTCAACCCGCGCAAGAGGAAGGTGCAGGTCGTCTGCGCAACCGTTCCGCTTACGAAGCTGGTGTTCGGGTCTAGCTGATCGGTGATCACCACTCCGTTTGCCTGATTTGGCCCAAGGTTAGTGAGTCCAATCGCGTAAATGAGATTCGTCCCAGGCTTCACTTTAAGCGTGGGAAGTCCTTTAATCGTGGGTACGTTTAGAGCGACCAGATCGGCGTTCCCATAGGTCACATTCTGAACCGCCACGAAGCAGCTGTAACGTGGGCCCCCGGACCCTTTGACGACGGGATCCTGGCGGGTTGCCGCGAAGGCCGTGAAAATGTTCTTGGAGAACGGATGTCCCGCCGGTGGAGGACACGGCTGATCGGGAGCATCCAGCAAACCATGCGTGACATTTGGAGGTGGAGGAACGGGGCTGGGGCTGTCCCAGTTCAAGGCGAGCTGATAGGTACCGGTGTTGCAATCCGGTCCCGAGCAGGTGACCTGGAACTCGCTGCAATTGCCATTGTTTCCTGCGTAGGGAATGCACTGCGCTCCAGGGAAGTTTGGACCAGGATCGAACTGACTGGGGTCGATCGGGAAAGATGTAACTGTCAATATATCGCCGCCGATGTTGGTAATGGTATCTGGCGTGATCTTGTAATTGTATTCGCCAAAAGTGAATACGCTTGTCACCCCAGGATTCACCGTCTGCGTGATCGTCGTGCTCGTGTGCGGCGTAAAGGTCCAGCTGAGAATGTCATTGTTCTCGATCAGGTCGCCCGTTGCGCCCGTGAATCCGGCCCAGGCGGTGCCATTATCGAGCGACAGTAATGTAGCCAAGTCAACAGCGACACCGTTCGGAAACAAATCAGTTCCGTCGAGATTGACGCGGAGGATACCTGAGCATTCCACGCAGTTGACGGGTGGCAGGTAGTCGATGGTGACGGTGTGCACTTCTCCATCCGCCAGGGTCGCGGGCAAGTCAGAGTTCAAGGCAAGGTTACAGGGCTCGAAGGATTCACCCACGCTGTGAAACTCGTTGTTCTCGCCGGTCCCGCAACTCTGCACCGCAACGTGGTTGTTGTTGGGGTCCCATGGATTCGTAAAGGTATCGAACTCCACCGCCAGACTGTTCGGGATACCCGGTGTTAATTGGTTTGCGGACGTCGGAAATGCAAGACCAGCAGCATAACCCAAAGCGCCTCCAGCACCCGCCAAGGTGGATGTTCCACTGAACGGCGGGAGTTCGCTTGGCGGAGCATTCTGGATCACAAATGCAATTCCATCCGCAGGAAAGTTCTGGGCTTCGTTGGAATTCGTTATCTGGAAGGTGAAAACAGTGGTAAACCCTCCCGCGACAGGCTGCTTGATGTTGAACCACGCTCCGCCCACACGCTGCGTGGCCGCAGGTGTGAGACGCAAAGTGGTCGGAGTACCCTCAGGAACGAACGCGGCGTCTCCTACTGTAGTCAAGTTGGTTTGGGAGCTGAAATCGGTGAATCCCGGGCTCTGAGCAACGGCAGGGCCGCCAAGAATCATGAATGAGAAAAGTAAAAATATCGCCATCGCAAGGAGTCGTGTCATTCCGTTCACGCGCTCATGAATGGGATTTCGGGAAGTAGCAAACAGGCCACAGAAGTCCATGCGCTCTCCTCCTGATCGAGAGTCGGGGGGAAATTGGAATTGCCTGGGACGACACTAACGGAAAGCTAGCGCACTCTCGTTTTGCGGAATTCCTGTGGAAGGGGGATTTGCACAAGATCCGCTGGTTCACCCAGCAACGCAGGTGCGCATTTCTTCAGACGACCAACAACACCACTGAACTACCCGTGCTGACCGCTTCGCCCGAAAACCCCTGCTACGAGCCACATTCGGACGCTTTTTATACGGCCAGACCGCGTAGGAATTGTGCCTTCGCAACTGTTGAAAGTCAAGGCAGATAACCACAAAGATATTGAAGCGGCACCTTGGAGCAAAAGGACATCGCCATGGTTCTCGGTCCAACGTCGTATAATCACGGACAATCCTGATAAACAGCAGTCTTCGTTGTTTTCATGAAAATTTTTGCGCACCAGCGTTCTCGGGAGGCACTTGTGATGGATGAGCGGACTGGTTTTGCCGTCAATCGTCGTCAGTTTTTGGGTACGGCGGGGGGAGTTGTGGCAGCCGCTGTGACCGCACACGGGTCCGCTGAAGCTGCCCCACAACCGATTCATGGGTCCGCGTTCGACGGTCCCAGAGCCCGCAAGAAGATTCCAATCGGTGTGTTTGATCCCGTCTACGAAAAACTCTCTCTCGATGAGATGTTGGAGAAGGTCTCAGCCCTTGGGCTCGAAGCCATGGAGATTGGCACAGGCGGATATCCCGGCAACAACCATTGCCCGCTGCCGGAATTGCTTGCGGACTCGGGCAAGGCCAAAGCGTGGAAGAAAAAATTCGAAGACCGGAACATTCGGGTGGCGACTTTGAGCTGTCACGGAAACCCGATACATCCGGATCCTAAACATGCCGCCAAGGATGCGGAACTCTTTCGCCAGACAGTTTTGCTAGCGGAAAAAGTGGACGTGCCGGTCATCGTTGGGTTCTCGGGTTGTCCAGGCGGATCCCCAACCGACACGCAGCCAAACTGGATCACCTACCGCTGGCCTCCCGAATACAAGGAGATGTTGGAATGGCAGTGGAAGGAGAAGGTGATTCCCTACTGGAAGGAAGCGGCGAAGTTCGCGCGCGAGCATGGGATCAAAAAGCTGGGATTTGAGATGCACCCCAATTTCGTCGTCTACAACCCAAAGACATTGTTCAAGCTTCGCGATGCCGTGGGTGAGGAGATTGGCGCCAATTGCGATCTGAGCCATTTGTTCTGGCAGGGCTGCGATCCGGTCGAGGTCATTCATCTTCTCGCCAAGAACGGAGCGCTGTTCCACGCACACATGAAAGACACGGTGCTGTATCCGGAAAATGTTGGACGCTTCGGAGTGCTCAATTTCGCCTTCACCACTGACGAACTAGGAGACGCTTCCGAAACTTTCCGTGCCGTAGGATATGGCCACAGTGCCAGCCTGTGGAAGGCGGTCTTGCAGGCCTACATGGACGTCGACTACCAGGGAATCCTCAGCATCGAGAACGAAGACCCGATTCTGTCAGGTGAAGTCGGCGTCGAGCGGGCGGCGTACGTACTGAAGAACGTACGCAACGAACTGCTCGGGTGATTGGATCTGATGATGGAAAGACGTGAAGCCCTGCGCCTCTTAGGCTCGGCTGCGATGTTGCAATTGATTCCCGACGAGTTGTTCGCGGTTTTGCGCGCCGCTCGAGCAGAAGTCGACTCGGGTGGCGCACTTCGAACTCTCAACGCAAAACAGAACACAACGGTCAATCGGATGACGAACCTGATCCTCCCGGAGACGGACACGCCGGGAGCGGGCGCCGCTCGTGTGAACGAGTTCATCGATCTGATTCTGACCGAGTGGTACAACGATGAGGAGCGCGCGCGATTTCTGGATGGCCTCGCGAGTGTGGACGCGGTTAGTGAGAAAAGTTTCGGCAAGGACTTCGTTGCCTGCACCGAGGCCGAACAGGTGAAGTTGCTGACCGACTTCGACCAAACCATGGCGGCCGAGGCGGCGACCTTGAAGTCCCACCCGAGGGGCGCTCGGATGGAACCTCCACAACCCACTCGCAATTTCTTCCACATGTTCAAGCAGCTCACCTTGACGGGATACTTCACGTCAGAAGTGGGCGCCAAACAGGCCCTGCATTTCCAGATGATTCCTGGGCACTACGACGGCTGCGTCTCCGTGCCAGCGTCCGACCGGAGTAAGTAAGAGTGGCTGACACGACATACGACGCCATCGTTATTGGTTCCGGGATCACGGGAGGTTGGGCAGCCAAGGAACTCACGGAAAAAGGCCTGCGGACCCTTGTGCTCGAGGCAGGCCGCGCCATTTCGCCGGACGAAGACTATGTCGACCATGTTCCCGTCTGGGAAATGCCCTTCCGGGGCCTTCGAGATCGAAATAAACAACTCGTGGACCAGCCCATTCAGAGTACCTGCTACGCTTGCGACGAGTGGTCGGCCAAGTTTTTCGTCAGCGACAAGGAGCATCCCTACACGACCGATCCAGACAAGCCCTTCCGCTGGATTCGCGGACGCCAGGTGGGCGGACGGTCCATCATGTGGGGCCGGCAATCGTATCGCTGGAGTGATCTGGACTTCGAAGCGAACGCGAGTGAGGGAATCGCAGTTGACTGGCCGTTCCGATATAAAGACATCGCGCCCTGGTACGACTACGTTGAGGACTTCGTGGGAATCTCCGGTCAGGCCGAAGGTCTGCCGCAACTTCCCGACAGCAAATTTCTCCCGCCCATGAACATGAATTGCGCGGAGCTGACCGTCAAAGATGCCGTGGGGAAACACTTCGGCGGCGAACGGGTATTAACGATCGGGAGATCGGCAATCCTGACACAAGCTCATCGGGGGCGGGCCGCCTGCCACTACTGTGGTCCCTGCGAGCGCGGATGTATCACGCGGTCGTACTTCAGTAGCATCAACGCTACCCTGCCGGCCGCGGAAAATACCGGACGCATGACATTGCGTCCTTACAGTATCGTTCACAGCCTGATTTTCGATTCAGGCACGAGGCGCATCAGCGGCGTTCGCGTGATCGATGCGCAGAACCGCAAAGAACTTGAGTTTCAGGGCAACGTCGTATTCCTGTGCGCTTCGTCACTGGAATCAACTCGGTTGCTTCTGAATTCGGCGTCGCCAGAATTTCCGAATGGATTGGCAAATTCGAGTGGTGAACTGGGCCACAACGTGATGGACCATATCAAGGGCGGTGGCGCCAGTGGCATTATTCCTGGGGGCGAGAATCGGACCGTGAACGGACGAAGGCCCAATGGTATCTACATGCCTCGTTTCCGGAATGTGAAGGGGAAACATCCAGGATTCGTGCGTGGATATGGATTCCAAGGTGGTGGTTGGCAAACGGATTGGGTGCGAGGAATGACGCAGGCGGGGTTCGGAGCTGAATTCAAGAAAGCGATGACGCAACCGGGACCCTGGCATTTCAGGTTTTACGGGTACGGAGAGTGTCTGCCGAACCACAAGAATTACGTAGAGCTCGACAAGGATAAGCTCGACGCCTGGGGAATTCCGACGCTAAAGATCCATTCAGCGTGGAGTGAGAACGAAGTGGCCCTTCGCAAAGATATGGCTGTCAGTGCGGCGGAGATGCTTGAGGCTGCCGGAGCCAAGGACATTCGACCGTTCACCGACGATGACCCCCCTGGGTTCAGCATTCATGAGATGGGAACAGCGCGCATGGGAAAAGATCCGAAGACCTCCGTGCTGAATGCTCACAACCAGTCTCATGATGTGAAGAATTTGTTTATCACCGATGGTTCCGGGATGACGTCGTCCTCGTGTGTGAACCCTTCGTTGACTTACATGGCCCTGACTGCGCGCGCCTGTGACTTCGCTGTGCAACAGATGAAGCGCGGTGAACTTTAGCTTCGCAGGAATCCAAACCACGTTACCCGATTAAGTCAGCGAGTGGGAAAGGCTGATTTCTTAGCGCCCTTCGCGCCCTTCTTCGCGATCTTTGCGGTTAAAAGCTCTTAACCGCAAAGGGCGCAAAGACGATTATCGAGTTACTGAATTCTGCAAATTTCAATCGATCAGGACACCGGGATCATTCGTCTTTCGGCGTCGCTTTGCTGGGCCAGTTCAATCATGCGAATCACGTCTCTGGCCTGCTCCGGCTTGACGGCAAGCTCGTCTTGCCCGTTAATCGCACGATACAAATTGTCGTAATAGTCGGGATAGCGTCCTGCTAGCGTCGCGTACTTCTCCCGAGTCACCTTGCCATCGCAGCGGGTGTGCGTTCCCCAGAACTCCGGCGCCTCTGCGCCCCATTTCGGCCTCGAGGGTGAGCCCCCTTGCTTAAGCGCTTCTTCCTGGGGATCGAGGCCGTATTTGATGTAGCTGCCTTCAGTACCGTAGAGGACAAAGCGGGGGCTCGGTTCACATACCAGTGCACCGCCCTTAAGAGTGACCTTCACGTCTGGATACTCAAGATGGACTTCGAAGCTGTCCGTGGCCGCGGCTGCCTCGCGCTGCCGACGAAGTCGCGCATAGATTCCGCGTGGGCGACCAAAAAGAAGCACCGCTTGATCGATAAGATGCGATCCCAAATCAAAGAGCAAACCAGAGCCAGGGAGATCTTGCTCGCGCCATGCTCCTGCCTTCAAGTTGGGTCGAAACCGATCAAAACGACTCTCGTACTCCGCAACACGCCCTAGAAGCTTTCGATCCAGAATTTGCCTGACTGTGAGGAAATCGCCATCCCAGCGGCGGTTCTGAAATACGCTCAATACGCGGCCTACACTGCGTGCGAGTTGGATGAGTCGATCAGCATCAGCGGAGGTATTGGTAAAGGGCTTGTCGACGACCACGTGCTTCCCTGCCTGCAGAGAGCGTGTGGCAATGTCGCAGTGAGACGTGTTCGGGGTGGCTACCACTACCAAGGAAACGAAGGTGTCTTGCAGCAGCGTATCGAGATCCCGAACTTGTTTAGCCTCTGGATAATTTGCCGTAGACCGGCTACTGCTAGGTTGCACGATGTGCGTCAAGCGGAAGTTTGGGTTGGCATGAATCAGGGGTGCATGAAAAACCTGACCGGCAAGTCCAAAACCGACGAGACCGACGTTGATGGGAGTCACGCGGCTATTCTAAGGGCATTCGGATATTTGGAAACGCCCTTCCTGCCAGGCAACGCGATATAATCGGCCTCTTCAGGAAATCCCGTTGAACGAGGAGTTCCGCCAGTGCAAGGCAGCAAGTCATCCCCCGTCTACGATGTTTGCATCATTGGCTCTGGGGCTGCGGGAGGAACCGCGGCAAAAGTTCTAACTGAAGGTGGACTAAGCGTCGCACTGCTGGAGGCAGGACCGCCTTTAAATCCCACAGAAGACTTTAAGGAACATGTCTGGCCCTACGATTTGCCGCATCGCGGGGCGGGTGTGGGCGGCAATTCACTGAAGCCGGGGAAAAGCCTCGAGAACGAGTTCATTGCGCCGACCGGGGCCTGGACCATAGAGGGCGAACCTTATACGACGTCTCCGGGTTCCAATTTTCGCTGGTACCGCTCGCGTATCGTGGGCGGACGCACGAACCATTGGGGGCGTATCGCCCTGCGCTTTGCGCCGGTCGACTTCCACGTCAAAACGCACGATGGCCTGGGCGATGACTGGCCAATTCAGTACGAGGATCTGGCACCTTACTACGACAAAGTGGAGTCTTACATCGGAGTTTTTGGGTCGAAAGAGAACATTCCCAGCGCGCCCGACGGCATTTTTCAGCCACCTCCCAAGCCCCGTTGCAATGAGATTATCGTCAAGAAGGCCTGCGACCAACTCGGAATATTGTGCATACCTTCCCGCCTGGCGATTCTGACGAAGCCGCTGAATGGGCGTCCCGCCTGCCACTACTGCGGACAGTGCGGTCGCGGTTGCGTTCTGGCCTCGAACTTCAGTTCCAGCCAGGTGATGATTCCGCCCGCCCATAAGACTGGCCGACTAACTCTGATTACCAACGCGATGGCGCGCGAGATTGTCGTCAACAAGGACGGAAAAGCCGAGGCCGTCTCTTACATCGACAAGAAGACGCGCTCGGAAAAGCGCCTGCGCGCGAAAGCCGTGATGGTCTCGGCCAGCGCCTGTGAGTCCGCCCGCCTGCTGTTGAACTCGAAGTCGTCCCTTTTTCCCGATGGGCTGGCGAATTCCTCCGGTGTGGTTGGACGCTGTCTCATGGACTCGGTCGGCAGCGACGGGGTTGGCTACTTTCCTCAGATGGAGAAGATTCCACCCCATAACCACGACGGGGTCGGTGGAATGCACCTCTACATGCCCTGGTGGAAGTTCGACCGCAAAAATGATTTTCCGCGCGGCTACCACATTGAAATTTGGGGCGGACGTTACATGCCGGGCGTTGGCATGTTCCATGAGACCTGCGACGACGTCGAAGGTTACGGGGTGGGCCTGAAGCAAATCTGTCGCAAGCAGTACGGAACCCAGATCGGTTTCGCCGGACGCGGCGAAATGATCCCCAATCCCGACAGCTATTGCGACATTGATCCCGATGTCGTGGATCAATGGGGCATTCCTGTGTTGCGCTTCCATTTCAAATGGGCCGACAGCGAAATCAAGATGGCCAAGGATATGCAGGAGACATTTCGTTCCATTGTGGAAACGGCGGGCGGAACTTATTTAACAAAGACCTGTCCAGACGGCGACAACCCCTGGGGTATCGCAGACGGAGGAGTGATCATTCACGAAGTTGGCACGGTACGGATGGGGTCGGATCCGAAAGCATCGGCATTAAATGGATTCTGCCAGGCGCACGAGGTCAAGAATCTTTTCGTGACGGATGGCGCTTCGCTGGTGACGAACCCAGACAAGAATCCCACTTTGTCGATTATGGCGCTCGCCTGGCGTGCTTCGGAGTACCTTGTCGATGAAGCCAAAAAAGGAAATCTGTAGCAGGAGGAATGCGCATGTCGTCGAGTCCGATCAGCCGACGTGATGTGTTGAGGACGCTTGCCATGGGAGCCGTGGGAGGGTCAGTGCTGCAGGTCATTCCCCTCCAAGCAGCCGAACAAGTGCACCACATGGTGAAGAAGGAGAGGGCCGCTGCGCCGGCTGGCAAGTACCGTCCGAAGTTCTTCTCGGCGCATCAGTACGCCACGCTCAGTGCTCTATGCGACGCGATCATTCCTGCCGACGAACTGTCGGGCGGCGCGGTTCAAGCCGGCGCACCGGAGTTCATCGACCTCCTCACGAGCGAGAACAAGGACTACCAGCTTAGCCTGGGCGGCGGACTCATGTGGCTCGACGGATGGTGTGTGGATCATTATGGCAACCCTTATCTGCAATGCACGGGAGATCAGCGGAGAGAAACTCTCGATCTGATCGCGTATCGCAAGAACATCGACAAGGAACCCGGCATCAGCCAGGGCGTGGAATTCTTCGCATTTCTGCGCAAGCTCACTACCGACGGCTTTTACAGCAGCGAAATTGGCATCAAGGATCTGCAGTACATCGGCAACACCTTCCTGAAAGACTTTTCCGGCTGCCCGCCGGTTCCGGAATCCTCTTAGGTCGGGATACGACATATCACCGGTTGAAAGCCTTGCCTTGGAAGCCCCCGTTCAGTGTCGTACTATGTACGGTCATTGTTCCATCGTGACTGTTCGATGCCCCATGGAGCTTGAATGAAAAAGTGCGCACGCGTTCTGCTCGTCTCCCTTTTCATTTTCTTCACAAACATTGCCCTCTGGCCCCAGGAAAAGGTCGATCTGGAGATGATCACCCGCATCCGCTATGAGGGATTTCGCAATTCGAAAGTAATGGAAATTGCGAGTGGATTGATGGACGGCATCGGGCCGCGGTTGACGGGCTCTCCGAACATGAAGCGCGCTAACGAGTGGACACGCGACCAGCTGACTTCTTTCGGACTGTCGAACGCCCACCTGGAGTCATGGGGACCGTTCGGGCGCGGCTGGTCGAACGAGTACATCAACGTGCGCATGACCTCGCCCGACGTAGCACCGCTCATTGCCTACGCAAAGGCGTGGACTCCGGGAACCAACGGCCTGATGAAGGGCAAGTGCATTCGCGTGAAGATCGAAGACAAGAAGGACTTCGACAAGTACCGCGGAAAGCTGGCGGGACTGATCGCGATCTTCGGACCCGATCCAGAAGTGAAAACCATCACGCAACCGATGTTCGAACGCCTCGACGACAAGCAACTCTCAGAGATCGGCCAGTACCAGATTCCCAGTGAGAAGCAGGCATTTCGTTACCGGCAATACATCAAGCGAATGCGCTTCATAAAAGATCTGAACAAATTCCTTGCTGACGAAAAAGTTCTGGCTCTCGTGGATCACGGCTATGGATCGTTTGGCGGAGGAACCGTATTCGTCCAATCCGGAGGGTCCTGGAAGACCGGAGAGACGGTCAGCGTACCAGGAATCACGATCGCACTAGAGCAATGGGATCGCATCGCGCGACTCCTCGAACAGAAGAAAGATGTCGAACTGGAAATGCAGGTGACCAACAACTTCTCCGACGCCGATCCGATGCAGTTCAACACGGTGGCGGAGATTCCCGGCACGGACAAGAAAGATGAACTGGTCATGGTCGGCGCTCACTTGGATTCGTGGCACTCCGGTACCGGCGCGACCGATAACGGTGCGGGCTCAGTAGTGATGATGGAGGTGATACGAATCCTGAAGGCGCTCGAAATCAAGCCTCGGCGCACGATCCGCATTTGTCTGTGGAGTGGCGAAGAACAGGGTCTTCTGGGATCGCAGAATTATGTGCAGCAACACTTCGGATCGCGGCCACCGATGGATGAGCCTGACTTCAAGGGCATGCCTACGCTACTGCGCCGCGAAGCGGGGCCGGTCACCGTGAAACCGGAGCAAGCCAAAGTCTCTGCGTATTTCAATGTGGACAACGGCAGCGGCAAAATCCGCGGCGTGTACTTGCAGGAGAACGCCGCCGAGGCACCTCTGTTCGAGGCATGGATGCAGCCGTTCAAAGACCTCGGCATGACCACACTCACAATGCGCAACACCGGAGGCACCGACCATCTTTCGTTCGATGCCGTGGGCATTCCCGGTTTTCAGTTCATCCAGGATCCATTGGACTACGAGACGCGCACTCACCACTCCAACATGGATGTGTACGATCGTCTCCAAGCTGACGACCTGAAGCAGGCGGCGGTGATTGTGGCAAGCTTTGTCTACAACACTGCCATGCGAGACGCGATGTTGCCACGTAAACCGATCGAAAAGGCCCTGCCGAAGGAACCCGAGAAACCAGACGAGGAGTGAGAAAGAGCGGCGAAACGAGTTCTTTGAGAGCGATGGTTACTGGCGGTTACTTTCGAGTGGCATATTGCGTGCCTTGCACGTAACGAACTGTCCCGCCATTGGTTAGGTCGCTGTGAAGTAAAACTTCTTAGCAAAGCTGCGGCCCAAACCTTACCTTGCTTGGTACCGGAAGTCGTAGTACCATCGGTTTCTCCCCTAGCATTGCGGGGTGCTGTTCGCCTCCCGGGTTTTCTCGCTCCCGCAATGATGCAACTCCCCTGGAAGGGTCATCATGGATCTGGGCCTGAAATCGTTTCTGTTGTGCGCCAGTCTTTGTGTCTCCAACACTTTCGTCTTTGCACAGGGCGCCACATGTGCTGGTGACGGAGAACAGCCAAGCCAAGGGGCAGCCATCGCCTGTGTCACCGGGGCGGGCGTGCAAGTCAAAGGTGCGGACAATCAGGCACAGGTTGCGGGAATCATTCCACTCACACCCGAGCAGATGCCGGAGAATCCGCCGGTCGTGACTTATGTCAACGGAAAGCTCTCGATCATCGCCAAGAACGCAACCCTGAGCAGCATCCTGCGAGTAGTGGGAGAGAAGACCGGCGCAGTAATCGATGTGCCGGATGGAGCCGACGAGCGCGTGGTCAGTCAATTGGGTCCGGGCCCGGCACGCGAGGTGATCGCTTCCCTTCTGAATGGCTCTCACTTCAATTACGTAATGATCGGGAATGAGACGGATGCCACTTCGGTGGCGCATGTAATTCTGACTGCAAAGACTGATGGGAAAACTGCGCCTGGAATCGCGCCTGCCAATGGTAATGCGCCAACGGTTGCGGGCTTCCACCCCTACGTGCAGCCACGAACGGCCCTGCAGCGAGCCGTAATGCAGCCGTATCAGGAGTTGCAGGAGCAGCAGCGGGCGCAAGAGGTTTCGCCGCCTTCGTTCCAATCTGCGCCGATTGCAAGTGAAGAAACCCCGTCTGAGCCCGAACCAGTGCCCCAGGCAAGCGCAGTACCCGCAGTAAGCGGGCCGAGCACATCGTTGCCGGGAGCAACTCCCGGAGCTACTCCCGGCGCAGCGCAGGTTGCACCGAGTGGCACTGAAACTGCTGCCGTGGAACCGGCCACTCCTCCCAACGAAGGCGGGGGCGCGGCGACCGGCAATCCGGCAAACCGTACGCCGCAACAAATGCTGCAGGATATGTACGAAGCCAGACGGCAAATGATGCAGCAGCAACGGCAAGCAACGCCGCCACAGTAGTCAACCTCACGATGGTTTTACGGGTTTGCTATGGGGCTGTCTGCGTAGGATGAACTTCTGTCCCCTGTCTCCCAAAATAAAACCGCAGTATCCACTCGCTTGATACCGGCTCTCCATTCGCCTGGGGCGGAGTAAATTTCCAACGACGCGAGGCGTCGAGCGCCAGATTCGCAAAATAGCGGCTTGGTCCAGGTGAAGCCAGTGAAGACTTCACGACTTTGCCGGATGCATCCACTCCGACCTTCACTCCAACTCTGACTTTTCCGGTGATTGTGTCGCGCGACTTCCGCGAAACGGGCGGCAGATATTGTTCAGTGACCGAGCCCGGCACTTTCGCCACAGAGGCGCTCGGTACCGGAGGTGATGGCGGAGAAATAGGGGCTCCAGTCCCGTTGTTTGTGGCATCTGGCTTCGTGGAATTCTTCGCTGCATTCGCGTCAGCCGGTGGAGTCTTAGGCTGATTTTCTGGATTTTCCGGGGCTTTCGGCTGAGCAATCGTCGGCTGGCTACGGGGAGCGCTTTGCAAATCGTGGTTTGTGTATTTAGAACCCGCCAGAACTGCCACGACGATGATCCCAGCCACGGCGGCAGCAATGCCGTACCGAAGCGAGGTCTTTTGCTTCGGAGGGGCCGATGGAGGCAGCAAGCGTGCAGCGATGTCCGGCACTGTCCATCGCCGCTGAGGATCGAGACGGAGACACTGCCGGGCAATTTCAAGGAAGGGGGCTGGCAAGGATTCAGGGAGAGCTAAGTCGCCCTGCCGAATACCATCCCCCACTGAGGCGTGCTGCGTCAGGACTTCTACCAGGGTGACTCCCAAAGACCACACGTCCCCCGCAGGAGAAAGTCCACTAGTCGTAATCTCCGGCGGATCGTAAACGGTGGGCTGGGCTTGACCCAAAGGCCTTTCTCCCGGCCGACTGATGGAATCGCCCGAAACCTTAAGCTCTTCGCTAACCGCCAGGATGTTTCCCGGCTTGAGGCGGCCATGGGCCAGTCCTTGGCCATGAAGGTATGCCAGCACTTCGAGCACGGACCGCAGCATGTACTCGGCTTCGGTTTGGTTGAGGGGGCGGTTGGGCAAGATCTGGGAAAGGTTTTCCTGCGCGAATTCCGAAACCACGTAAAGCATGGTTGCGCGCCCAAGCTGACAACGTCCGCTTTGTAGGATTTGCAGCAGGTGTCGATGGGATAACTTCGCCGCCCGCTCCCATCGCGACAGCTGTAGTTGGGCGGTTGCGGGATTCGCGTCCACGAACTTAAGAGCGACCTTGTGAGCAGGCGCCCCGGCTTCCGCCAAAAACACGGCGCTATGGTCGGAACCTCCCAGGAACTGCAAGAGGCGGAAACGCCCGTCGATTACCTCACCTTCCCACTGTTTCCAGGCGTCTGTCATGCGACTATTCTACGAACTGCAAGGGGCCTCAGCAGCCATTGTTTATGCGCGGTCCATGGCTTGGCACTTCGAACCAGCGGTGAGACCTCACGTGCGGGGAGAGAAAGACTTTTGCGTGCGGCCGCATGTCGGCTTTGATCGAAGTGAAGCCAGACTTTATACCGTGGCGATCCTCAGGTTATGGAAATCGATGCAGGCCCCTAGCCGGCCTGCGCTTCGACCAAGCCCTCGTCTCGCCCTTTCGGGGCCGTTATCTCCACGGCGTGAATAATAATACGGTCCAAAGCATCCGCCAGAGTGACAGGAAACTCGGCGGCAAGCAAATTCACGTCGAGCTGCAGAGGCTGTTCCGAGTATCGCCGGTGGACAACAAAAGAACCTCGGCGACGGTTAGACGTGGTCACAAGATCCAGGCTGAAGCTCCAGGCGGCAGCCGCCCCGGGCAGAATTGGCGCGCCTGGGCGGTTCCAACGGAAGTGGATCTCACCCTGACTTGATGGAATCACTGCCAGGTGGTCGAGCGCTCGATGTTCCGATAGCAGCAAACGCACATTGAGATCGAACGCGTCCAGATCGTTGGAACTGAACGCGGCAACCAGGATACGGCATAACTGTTCATAGTCAGAGGTGACTTTCAATTCCGCCGTGGCGCGCCGGATGGCGAGGTTGTTAATCACGATCTGACGCTGCTCGAGAGTTCGTTGGGCCACTCGCCGTATCTCACCGAACTCGAGATACCCCAAATGCTGAACTCCTAGCCAGACTCCGGTTCCGAGAACTGCGAGCACTAGACCGAGAGAACTTCCGGTGGGCCAGAGCAAAAACAAGCTGAGCAAACCAAACACAGCCGACACGGCGTACAGCACGATCACTACCTGGCGATGAGAAAGTCCCAACTGCAAAAGCTTGTGGTGAATATGTTCTCGATCGGCAGTAAAAACCGGACGCCCCCCGATCAGGCGTCGTAACACTGAGAGCGAGGTCTCGAGAATAGGCAAACCAAAGGAAACGACAGGAATTGCAACCGCGATTACGGTCGGCGCCTTTTGCGTGCCTTCCAAAGCCAGCGCACTCAGCATGAATCCAATGAAGAGACTTCCGCAGTCACCCAGAAAAATTGTTGCAGGATTGAAGTTGAAGCGAAGGAAACCAAGAATTGCGCCGGTGAGCGCAACTGTCATCAGGGCCACAAGCGAAGATTGGTTCAACAAGGCCACGACAAAAACGACCAAAGTGGAGAACAATGCAGATCCGGCCGCGAGCCCGTCCAACCCATCAATCAGATTAAACGCATTCGTAATCCCCAAGACCCAAACAATCGTAAGAGCCAGTCCGATGAACCATGGCAGATGATGAGCGCCGAACAACACCGGGACTTCCAGGATGCGTAAGCCACCCAGCCACAACATCGCACCGGCTGCCGCCTGGACCGCGAACTTGAAGGTTGGGCTAACAGCATGAACGTCATCGTATAGGCCCAAGATAAAAATCAGGACACCCGGAACGAGAATGGTGGTAAGGCTGTGGAACGAGGAAGCGAACCGTAGATCCGGGCGTAGCGCGGCAATCAACAACGCTGCGCCAACACTGAGAACAAATGTCAGGAAAATCGCCACGCCCCCAAAGCGAGGAAGGGGCGCCCGGTGGAGATGACGGTCCGAGGATGGCGCGGAAACCCAGCCCCGTGTCGTTGCGACGCCCCGTACGTAACGGGTCAGGATGAACGACAGAAACAGCGAGAATGCAAAAATCCCCAGATAAAGAACGGTCAACTACGTCTCCCTCGGCTCAGAGCTTGACGTTCGTCTGTACTACATTCTTGCTCGCTACCGGCCTCTGGCGAAGACGGTATCCAGTCCTCAACGATCTAAACGAAACGTAATGGCGCGAAAGGTTCACCGAAATATAGCAGGTCGGAAAAGAGAGTGGCAATTTGCTTTTGAGAACGTGCAGAGTAATACAGGTGATTCTGTTCGGCTTAGTGCCTGGCCCACAAGGCGCTATGTTAAACTTTGCTTTCTTTCCGAATTCTGGAACCTCGTTGATGCTGCAAAGCAAACCCCGGCTGGCTAGCGCAATGAGTGCGCTGGCACTCTGTCTTTTCCTGCTCTTTCTAGGGACGTACGTTTGGGCCCAACAACCAACCGAACAGCCTTCTACCCAATCCGTCACGGACCAAGCCGCAACTCCAGGGCAAGTGGCAACTCCTCAAACTCCAGTCGCAAAGCCCGACGCGAAAACAGCGAACACTTCGGACAAACCTGGTGCGGGTTCGACGCCAGTCAAACTCGGGCCCGGCGACCTGGTGGAAATTGGGGTCTACGGCGTGCCGGAACTTGCGACGAAAGCGCGCGTAAGTAATGACGGCGATCTGTATCTACCGTTGATTGATTACGTTCATGTCAGTGGCCTCAGCCTGGAAGAGGCTCAGCGACTCGTCGAGAAGAGGCTCGATGATGGCGGTTTCGTTAAAAATCCTCACGTCACAATCTTCGTGAACGAGTACGCCTCCCAAGCGGTTACCGTGATGGGGGAGGTGGGAAAACCGGGTGTATATCCCATCCTGGGCGACCGTCGGTTGTTTGACCTGCTCTCCGCAGCTGGCGGACTTACCGACAAGGCCGGCCGGACGCTTACGATCACGCATCGCAGCCAACCCGACAAACCGGAGACTGTTCATCTAGCAAGAAATCTTACGGACGCCCCAGAAACGAACGTAGACGTCTTGGCCGGCGATACGGTTGAAGTACATCGCGCCCCTATTATCTATGTTGTGGGCGACGTAGGACGGCCCAGCGGACTTCTGGTAGACAACGGCAATCTGACCGTTTTGCAGGCAATCGCACTGGCTGGAGGAACCAATCGAACGGCGAAGCTCGGCGGAACGCGCATCCTGCGAAAGGGTGACGGGCCCAACGGCGTCACGGAAACACCGGTTCCGCTGAAAAAGATGCTGGAGGCCAAAGCCGCCGACATACCTCTACAGCCGAATGACATCCTGTTCGTGCCTGTGAGTGGCGGAAAGATTCTCGCTGGACGCAGCTTGGAAGCCGTTTTCGCTATGGCAACTGCGGTGAGTATCTACGCTGTTCATCCATAAACTTCCGAAGTTCTAAGACTCTCCCATTATCAGCATCAGCTTTCGGCACCTGATGCTCTCACAATCCGTTCGAGCACGGCGATGTATTCAAGGGCAGTGCGATCCCGGGAATAGTTCTCTACGATGTACCGGCGGCCGTTGGTTCCGAACCTGTAGCGCAATGACACATCAGAACCCAGCCGCTGGATCGCGTCTACGAGAGATGCCGCATTCTCCGGCTCAATCGTGATGCCAGCCTCGGCCCGTTCAAGAATCTGCTGCGCCTGCCCCTCGACCCCCAGAATCACCGCACGACCGCATGACATGAATTCCAGCATCTTGGTGGGAATCACGGTTTTGAACAGCTCCGTCTTTTTCAGCAGAACCAGGCACACGTCGGCGGCAGCAATAAAGGCAGGGATCCTATCCCGAGGTTGTTGATCAACAAACGAAATGTTCTTTAGGCCTCTTTCCACGGCAAGCCGTTTGATACGTTCCTTGTCGGCTCCCTCACCCACAAGAAGGAAGGTGATCTCCGTGTTTGATTGCAGGGATTCGGCGGCTTCGATCAGGATGTCCAGTCCGTGCGCCATTCCGATAGTTCCCACGTAACACACCACGAACTTCCCTTCCAGCCCGAGTGCACGTTTGAGATCTGATTGCCCGCAGGCAGGAGCAAATAGATTGGTCTCAACGCCATTCTCAACGACTGATATTTTCGACGATGGCAACTTCCATTTTTGGATGAGAAACTCCTTAAACGCTGGAGTAACCACCACGACGTGCTGCGCAGTTTGGTAAAGAAAGCTGGCTACGCTCGCGAGTGAACGGTGCAGAAGCGAATTTTCCTTACCGACCCCGACCGCGGTTAGCGATTCGGGCCAGAGATCGCGAACTTCAAGCACAAAGGGAGCACCTTTCCAGCGCGCAATCCACCAGCCTGAGATCCCGACCAGAAGCTGCGGCGAAGTCGCTACCACTACGTTCGGACGTTCAAGCGCGGCCCCCCGCAGGCTGGCAGATAAACAAAAAGAGCTGTAGTTCAGGATGCGCTCGTAGGCTTTCCGGTTAGGCAGGGGCAGGAGCCAGGTCCGTACGACGTGGATGTCATCGACTTCTTCGCGATACGAAAGTCGTCGCCAGCGGGATCGCCACTCTGCGGGAATAACACCCGTCGGGTGATTTGGGAATCCGGTCAAGACCGTGACGTCGTGGCCCGCCCTCACCCAGTGTCGAGCGAGTTCCACCGCACGCGCCGCGGGCGCGCCCATTTCCGGCGGAAAATATTGGGAGACGTAGAGGATTTTCACCGGGACACTAGTAGTAGCACAGCTTGAACACGCCCTTGTAACAGAGGGCTGCGGTTCGCCTGACGTGGCTCTCAGCGTACTGCTGCCAACGGTCCGCATAGTGTCGGAAAATCTCAGTGCCCGTCAGGTCGTGCATGATGCGCAGCTGCACAATATGTAAGCGATGATAAAAGGGGCTAGCGACCATCCTCAGGCGCGTTCCTGACTGTTCGTAGAGCGACCAGAAGCCGATATCGTATCGGTCGAGATTCTTAGCTAGTGTTTGCGCGAGCTTTTCGAAGAGCTCCTTTACAGCTCCATCTGCGGTCGCAAGAAAGTAATCATAGATACCCCAGGACGCCCAGATGAGGCCATTGAGAATGTGGGTCGGCGGATGAACGATGTACTCTTCGATCCAGAGGTCCCCAAAGTCATCGGTAAAAATCACGCCTCCATCCTGTGTCGAACGCTTAAAGCTCTGAAAGGCTCGGCACGCTGCATCACGATAGCGATCGTCACCGGTCTCACGATGCGCACGGACCAGTAGCGAGATTCCCTGCCCCTGCGCAAGTCCCGAATACCAAGGGGCCTTAAGGACGTCCCGGTACTCCCAATCGAAATGGTGATTCCAGACCCATACTCCCAGACGATTCTGCTCCAGGTTCGACACTAGCCAGTCACTCGCGGCCAAGAATCTCTTACGGTTCAGTGGATCGCTGGTGCGCGCAAAAATGTTGTAGTTCCCAAGGCCGTATTGCGAGATAGCGATGGGATTGTATTGTTGGCCAATCTTGCCGTGATAGTCGAGAAGGGGAATTCCCTGCGAATCGAAGGCGCCGGCAAAATCGGCCTTTGCGGTGAATGTCATGTAGTACTCGCCCAACTGATCGCGGCTTGCGTTGGAATTCACTTCCGGCGTCTCATGCCAAAACGAAAGATGGCTTGTTCCAGGCAGCAGGTATGCACTGAAAATTCGCCGATAGTAATGAAGATGTTGGGAAAGAGACATGCGGAACAAGTTGGCCGGATGGACCGAACTATACCATCGATGAACGTCTCCAGGTTATGTGATGCGGAAGATCATGGTCGCCAGATCGGCGCCTTGCACTGCAATAGAGCTGACGGCAAAATAAGCAGTGGAGTTCAGCCCATCAGGCAAGATCGCGTTACCGTATTGAAAGAAGCGCATCGACCAGCGGTCCTTCTGCCACGCAAGCAAAGATTTCCAGGCAGTACCGTCGCCAGTGCCATAGATCCGCACATGTTGATCAGAGTTCACGCGGCTCGGTTCCACCATGGTAGAGAAGAATACATGCTCGCCGACTCGGCACCCATAGATTGAGGAACTCGTGAGCATGGACAGTTTGCTCAATGCCCCATCGCGCCCAAGCCGATAGATGTGATTGGCTTCGAGCGGCGTATCAGAGGAGAAGTACAAACCGTCCGCCGCAGGCACCAGGGCAACCGCCCGAGCCTGCTGGTTTCCAGCCCTCACGACTTCGACATGCGCGAGATCACAAGATGCCCGCAGGATCTGACATTCGCTTCCATAATCGCCTGTGAGAATCCATAAGCAATTCTCCCACTGGTCATACACGATATTGTGAACATGCCGGATGGTGCCCTTGGGAAAGGTGTGCGCGATATGCCAACTCCCGCCGTTATCGGCAGAGGCATAAATGTGGACTTCGTTGCGGTGAGGGTTGTCGAAATACTCGCCCCAAAAGATTGTTCCGTTAGGAGTAGCTGTGAGGTGCAACGGGCGTGTACCTCGCGTGATGGCGTGTGTAGGCAGAAATTCTGTGGAGTCTGGTGAACGGTTGACGATAGCGCCTGGGACTGTCCCAATCAGGTGCCCAGACGCCAGGGCCACCAGTGCGTGAAAGCCATCGCGCACGAGTCGATGAGGAAGCCGTGAACGGCTCGTCAAGCGTCTCCATACGGGCGGATCAAACCGGGCTATCGTTTGCCATTCGATGGTTTCTGAATGACAACTTCCCTGCTTAACTGTGTATCCCTCTGATACGTACAGTATGTTATTTGCCCATGCCAGCGCCCGTGTGCGCGGCAACGTAGTCACAGGCACAAGGCCCCAATCAGCGGATGGCTCCGAAGGAAGCACCGTGCCTAGCTGGGCGCTCATATTTTCAATTTTCTCTTCAATTTTCCGACTTCAACGCCACGAATGGGCCGATGGCCAGCACGTCCATTTTGGTCCGCCTGAAGCAGTCAATGGCTTCTTCGGGCTTGCAGACAATCGGTTCGTTTTCGTTAAAGCTGGTATTGAGCACGACCGGGATGCCGGTTTTGCGCTGGAATGCTTTGATCAGGTCGTAGTAGAGCGGATTTTCCTCGCGCGTCACAGTGTGCAGCCGACCTGTGTCATCAACATGATTCACAGCGCATAATTCTTTTCGCTTCTCCGGACGGATCTTGTAAACGTGCAGCATGAACGGAGAGGGATGGTCGTACTCGAAATATTCGTTCTGGTGTTCAGCCAGGATCGAAGGCGCAAACGGTCGGAACCATTCCCGCTGCTTGATGCGGGCGTTGAGCACATCTTTCATGTTGGGCAAGCCCGGATGCGCCACGATGGAGCGGTTCCCCAATGCCCGCGGACCCCATTCCATGCGCCCCTGGAACCATCCCACGACGTTCCCGGCCGCGATTTGTTCGACTACCTCGGCGAGAAGCGGTTCGCGGTCCAGCTTGCGATAGTGGAGACGCGCTTTTTTGAGATCCGACTCGACGCAGGCATCGGAGAATTCAGGGCCCAGATACGAATGCTTCAACTCGGAACGCCGTGGTTGCTGAAGGACGCAATGATAAGTGTGCAGTGCCGCTCCGATCGCGAGGCCCTCATCACCTGCGGCCGGTTGAATCCAGGTTCGGCGGAAGGGCGTCGTCTGAAAAAGCTTTCCATTGGCGACACTGTTCAAGGCACAACCTCCTGCCATAGCCAGGTTTTCCGACGGCACGCGAGCAAAGAGTTGGTTGAGTAGATGAAAGAAGACCTCTTCAAAGCGCTGCTGCATTGCGAATGCGAGATCCATGTCGCGCTGGGTAATCTCCGTATACGGCTCACGAGGGTCGCCAAATAGCTTTTCCATGCGGTCGGAGAAGTGGCGCGCCAGTCGCACAGTTCCGTCCGGAAGCACCTGCATGCCCTGATTGCTGCCTAGCGGTTTGAAGTAACTCAGGTCGAGCTGGAATCCATTATTCTTCAGGCAGATGATACTGCTGATGAGCTCGCGACAAGTGTCCTTGCCGTAGGGCGCGAGCCCCATGACCTTGCCTTCATCCCCATATTTCTTATACCCGATGAATTCACAAATCATGGTGTAGAAGCTGCCGAGTGAATGGGGAAGGTAAACGCGGTCGAGGATTTCAATATCGTTCCCTTCGCAACGCGCCATCATCGTGGAAACAAAATCGCCCGAACCGTCGTAGCTGAAACCGGCAGCCTTTTCCCATGGCGAACAGTAGTACGCGCTGGCGATGTGGGCGATGTGGTGCTCGAGATGGTGTTCTTGAAAGCGCAGCTTGGCAGAGTCCACTTCCAACGCTGGTGCTAGGAGAGAACGCACATTCCGCATTCCCTCTTTTCGTTGGCGGAGGCGGATGAAATTCAGAATTTTTCCGGGATTCTTCAGAGCATATTGGACTTTTTTGGCAAGATTGGCGTCGCTGTCTTGTCCAACGGCGACGTGATCGATGTCGGAAATCGTGGCGCCGACTGCGTCGAGACACGCCTTCACCGATAGTGCCGGGAAACCGCCAAAATGTTTGTGGCGATTCAGTCGCTCTTCAGCAATCGCAAATACGACTTCTCCATCCTGCACGATCGCGGCCGAAGAGTCGGCGTGAAACATGTTGAGGCCCAAAATTAGCATGCAACTCCCAAATCCCCCTATTCAGGCTGGCTTCATTCGTGGGCAGGTCGAGCATCCAGAACTTCGCGGATGAAAGCAGGCGTATCCACGGGCATGGTTTGTCCGGTCGCACGAGCGGCACCGATTTTCAGTGTCGTCAAGGTTGACGAAACGATATCTTCAAACGGGATGGGCGAAGGTCGTCCTGCCCGAACACTGGCTGCGAGAGCATCCCACTCACTGCGGTGTCCCTTATCCTGTCGCCAGCGCAAACTAGAAATCTGCCGGCGTCCGTGGCGGACCACCTCCAAACGCCGAAGGTCCTCCAACACGGCTACTCCACCACCACTGAAAACTTCAATACGCTCTTTGGAGTACGCCTTGTCTCCGTTGGCGAGATAGCTGATGGTACCGGCTGAGCCGTTGGCAAATCCCAAGGAGATGAGGACGTTGTCGCCACTGTACTCACCGGAATCGGCCACCGGCCGGACAGTCACTTCGACCGGCTGCGCCCCCGCGAGAAAAGAAAGAAAGTCGACGAAGTGACACACTTCTCCCAAAATACGTCCTCCGCCGATATCAGGATCGTGGGTCCAATGGTCCGGCGGCAAGAAGCCCGCATTCACGCGATAGTGCATGGCCCTGGGCTCGTTCACATCGTCGAGAAAGGACTTCATGTGCACCGCTAGGGGAGCGAAACGGCGGTTGAAGCCAACCATCAGGATCGGACGCGGGTTCTCCGTTTGTCCGTGACAATAGACTCGGACGATCTCGGCCAGTTCCTCTTCACGAAGACAGAGGGGCTTCTCACAAAACACGTGTTTGCCAGCCTGCAATGCAGCTAGCACCTGACGTGCGTGGAGATTGTGCCTCGTTGCGATCACGACCGTATTAATGGCGGGATCTTGGACGACTTCTTTGTCGTCAGTCGTGCAATAGCGAAAGCGGAATTTGTCTGCGGCTGAGCGGCTATGGGCGCCGGTGGCGGAGCAAACGCCAACCAAATCCACTCCGGGGATCTGCTGGATCGCCGGAAGTAGCGTGCTGTTCGCAAAACTGCCTGCCCCGATCAAGCCGACCTTGAGACTCTTGTCTGCCAGCGTTGTGGCCCTCGGCGCCGCTTCGGAAACAATTTGCACGCGCTGGCTGTGATGCGAATGGTCGGGATACGTGAACACAACCCCGAGGAACGGTTCGCTACAGTGCCCTGAGATCATGTCGTAGGCACGGTGGACGTCGTCGATCGGAAAGCGGTGCGTGATGAGAGCGTTGACATCCACTTTGCGTTCCGCCAACAGCTGCAGAAAACTTTCCATGTTGCGCGTTTCCGTCCAGCGCACATGGCCAATCGGATAGTCCCGCCCTTTTTGCTCGTAGACAGAATCGTAGCGGCCCGGTCCATAAGACCGCGAAATACGAAAATCCAATTCCTTTTCGTAATAGATCCTGCGCTCTATTTCCATTCCGACCGTGCCGAGGGCAACCACGATTGCGCGGTCGCGAGCGATGCGTCCAGCGAGGTTTACCGGCTCGCTGCTGGGAGTTTCTGCGGTGATCAACACGGCATCGGCGCCGAAGCCGCGCGTTTGCTGCCGGCAGAGGTCCTCCAAGGTTTCACCGGATGAACAGGTAACGTCGCCGCCAAGACGGCCCGCAAGATCCGCCCGATGGGCGGCGATATCCATGCCGAGGACACGACAACCTGCAGCCTTAAGAAGCTGCACGGTGAGCTGGCCAAGAAGTCCGAGTCCAATGACGGCAACAGTGTCGCCCAGTTTCACATCCGCTGTGCGGACTCCGTGCAAGGCAACCGCCCCTACCGTCGTAAACGCGGCCTCCTCGAAGGAAACCGGAGAGCTTTCCGGAATTTTGGCCAGCAGCAATCTGGGAACGCACGCAACCTCCGCGTGCACGGCATATCCTGCGCCCGCGCAGGCCACTCGAGCGCCCACGGCCATATCGCTGACACCTTCACCCACTCCGATGACAGTGCCGGAACTGCTGTAACCGAGAGCAGTTGGTTGATCAAGCCGGCTGCGCACGGCTTCCACGGCCGAAAGCAGGCCATCCCGCCGGATTTTGTTGAATACCTCACGTACGAGATCGGGACGAGACTTCGCTTTCTGAAACAGATTTTTGCTGGCAAATTCCGAGGACGCCCTCTCCGTCCCGGCGGAAACCAAAGAGGCCGCGATGCGCACCAGCACACAACCGGACAGCAGTTGCGGGGCGGGGACTTCCGCCACTGTGATCTCGCCCGTGCGCACATGCTGGAGAACTTGTTTCATGCGGTAGCAGCCGTTTGCGCCTGTATGGTATCGGCGGCCATTCGGCGCGACGCGCCGTCCAGAAAAACACGCGACCAAAGTTCCAGCGTTAGGAATTGCCAGATTTGCATGGACCAGTCCTGTGTTCCGCGACGGTGCTCTTCGATGAATGTGCGCACCGCCTCTGGTCGGAACAGACCACGTCGGCGGATTTGTGACTCAGAGAGCAAGTCGTCCACCATCTCCTTCAAATCGTGCGCCAGCCAATAATCTACTGGAGCCGCAAAGCCCGCCTTTGGCTGGCGCAGCACTTCGCGAGGCAAAATGCCTCGCATGGCTTGTCGAAAAATGTACTTGGTCGTTGGACGGAAGAAACCGTGCAACTTCAGGTGTGGCGGCACATTCCAGGCAACAAATTCGGCGAGTTCGCGGTCCAGGAAGGGCACGCGCACTTCAACGGACGACGCCATACTCATTTTGTCGTTGTAAGTCAGGTTCAGGCTGACCATGAAAATCTTAGTGTCTAGGTAGAGCATCTGGTTCAGGAAATCGGCATTCTGAACCTCGCGGAACGCGCCCTGATGCCGCCCTGCCGGATTCGTTGAAGACAACTCAGACGCGAGCTCATCAGAATATAGCCCAGACTTCTGACCTTTATCGAGATAAGTGCAGTTCATGATGAAGCGATCGACGGAATTGAGAGACGCACTACGTGCCATCTTCTTGGCGAGCCGCGCGCTTCCCTTTATCGTCGTGCCTCGAAAACCCGGCAGGTGTGCGATCGCCGCCTCGGCCATTCGGCGCAGTATGCCTGGACACTTCTGATACTGCTCGGCCCAGTAGTGGGCAGCATGCTTGCGGTATCCCGCGAACAACTCATCGCCGCCTATGCCCGACAACAGCACCGTCGCCTGTTTGCGCGCTTCATGACAGACCAGATAAGCGGCGATGATTGCAGGATCCGCGGTGGGTTCATCCATGTGCCAAGTCAGTTGCGGCAGAAGTCGAGCGACGTCCGGTTCCACAACGATCTGTTCGTTCTCACAGCCCAGCTGGCGCGCGAGTCGGGCCGGCACTTCTGGGTTATCGAGTGTCGTCTCCCCTAATCGATACTTGCCCGGAAAGGTGATGGTGTACGTGCGCACCGGTTGGTTGGTGGCCCGCGACATCATGGCCACGATGCTGGAGGAATCCAACCCGGCACTCAGAAACGCGCCGATCGGGACATCGCTGACCATTTGTGCCTTAACCGATTGCCGGAATCGCTCGCCAATTTCATCGGTCAGGTCTTCCTCCAACCTCTCATGCGGCTGGCCTTGGGGCGGGAAGCGTAAGTCCCAATACTGCGTGATACTTAGTTCGCCGCCTTTCAGAATCGCGTAGTGGCCTGCCTCTAATTTGAGAATGTTGCGAAAGATCGTTTTCGGATCCGGCACCCATAGAAAAGTCAGGTATTGATGAAGGGATTCGTGGTCGAGTTCCGGTTCGATGCCGGGTACTTCCAGGAGTGCTTTGATCTCTGAAGCAAACGCAAACTGGCGTCCGCGATACCAGTAGTAAAAGGGCTTCACTCCGAAATGGTCGCGGGCCATGAACAGAACGGGACTGCTGGATCGCATGTCGCAAATGGCGAAGGCGAAGATTCCATTCAGGCGCTTTACGCAATCCGGACCTTCTTCCTCGAACAAATGGAGAACGACTTCGGTATCAGTATCCGAGGCGAAGCGGTAGCCCTTTACCTGCAGTTCATGGCGCAGGTCGGCGAAGTTGTACACCTCTCCGTTGTAGGTGATAAAAACCGACCGCTCTTCATTGGCCATTGGCATGTGGCCGCTGGCGGAAAGATCCAGAATGGCGAGGCGTCGGCTGCCGAGGCCGATGTAGGAACCGTCGGGAAAGCGTTGCTCCCACAGGCCGGAATCGTCCGGCCCACGGTGAGCCTGGACGTGGGTCATCCGGCTCAACGCTTCCCTGTTCCCACAATTCACCAAGCCGCTAATTCCACACACAAAGGGGCCTCTGGGTCGTGAATCGCAATCTACGAGTATAAATGGGAGTCTGTGGACGTGGCATAGCAACTGAAAGTCCACTACTTGTGCGCGGCGGAGTGCTGCGACCACTTCCATGCAGTAGTTACAATGTCATCCAGCGAGCGAGTCGCCTTCCATTGCAAAAGCTTCTGAGCGCGTGAAGGGTCGGCCACGAGAGCCGGGGGATCGCCGGAACGCCGCGGCGCTACATTCCGATTCACCGCTTTTCCAGTAACTTTCTCCACCGCGCGAACGATCTCAGAGACGGAATGCCCCTGACCCGTGCCGAGATTAACCGCGAACGAGTCATCGCCTTTAGCCACGCGACCCAGCGCCAGCACGTGCGCTTCGGCGAGATCATTCACATGAATGTAGTCACGAATGCAAGTGCCATCGGGTGTCGGATAGTCCGTGCCAAAGATCTGCAGCGGCGACGAGCTAGTCCCGGTTGCAGACAAGGCCAACGGGATCAAGTGCGTTTCCGGATTATGCAACTCACCAATCTCCCCGCTCTCGTCTGCTCCAGAAGCATTGAAGTAGCGCAGCGACGCGTATCTCAGGCCGTAGGCAGGACTGTAAGCTTCCAGCGCATTTTCCAGAAAGAGTTTGGAGATTCCGTAGGGATTGATCGGCTGTCGGATGGCGTCCTCGGTGATGGGCACCTTCGAGGGGACGCCGTAAACCGCGCAGGTCGAAGAGAACACAAAACTGCGCACGCCCGCGTCCACACAGGTATTCAAGAGGTTTAAGGCTGCTTCGACATTGTTGCGGAAGTACTTTCGAGGGTCCCGGACCGATTCGCCGACGTACGCGTACGCGGCAAAATGCATAACGGCGTCTACGCGGTTCATGACCGTACGAAGCTTGACCGTGTCTGCGATGTCACCAATGACCAGTTCAAATCCTTTCGCGAGCGATTCGTAACCGGTGGAAAGATTGTCATAGATGATGGCCTCATGGCCATGTTTTCGCAGCACACGTGCAGTGTGACTTCCGATGTAACCGGCACCCCCGATGACCAGAACTTTCATGTTGATATGAATTTTCCCGAATTCAGATTTGCAGCCGGTGCAAAGGAGTATATGGGAAGGCAAAGCGTTTCGCGAAAGGCACCAATGGCAGCGGGTTCCCCTCATCAGGAATTTTCTTTACAATCGACGCCTTGCAGTATCTGTTAGTGGAAACAGCGGGCGCGAACGTGCGGGAGAATCGATGGCTGATCCCCTTCTGATTGCAAAATCCAAGAATGACCTAACCCTTCTTGCAGAAATGGCAAACCGCCACGGGCTTGTGGCTGGGGCCACTGGCACTGGAAAAACTGTCACTCTACAGGTAATGGCCGAAAATTTCAGCCGCATCGGCGTTCCAGTTTTTGCGGCCGACGTGAAAGGCGATCTTTCGGGCATCAGCCAGTCTGGTAAGGACAATCCAAAGCTTGCCGACCGCGTAAAAAAGCTTCGGTTGTCCGACTTTTCCTTTGCCGGCAATCCTGCTGCTTGCTGGGACGTATTCGGAGAAGAGGGGCATCCTGTGCGGGCCACCGTCTCGGAGATGGGCCCGTTGCTTTTCAGTCGGTTGCTGAATCTGAATGACATCCAGGCGGGCGTGCTGACCTTGGTCTTCAAGATCGCCGACGACAACGGGTTGCTGTTGCTCGACCTGAAAGACCTGCAGGCCATGCTGCAGAACGTCGGCGATAACGCCAAGCAGTTTCAGACTCAGTATGGAAATATCTCTGCGGCCAGCATTGGAGCCATCCAGCGAGGCCTGCTAACTCTGCAGCAACAAGGGGGGGATAAATTTCTCGGCGAACCGGCGCTGAATCTCGACGACCTCATGCAGACGGATTCCGACGGGCACGGTGTTGTGAATCTTCTGGCAGCCGACAAATTGATGTCCTCGCCAAAGCTTTATGCGACGTTCTTGCTTTGGCTTCTCTCAGAACTCTTTGAGAAGCTTCCGGAGGTGGGAGACCCCGAGAAGCCCAAACTGGTGTTCTTCTTTGACGAGGCCCACCTGTTGTTCAGCGATCTTCCAAAAGTGCTCGAAGAAAAGGTCGAGCAGGTGATTCGGCTAATTCGTTCCAAGGGAGTCGGAGTCTATTTTGTGACTCAGAAT
>Ga0075434_100000563_pt1 | contig 28523 bp, 29 predicted proteins | sample RhiMethybrSRZTD3_FD_75298 | JGI IMG/M metagenome (GOLD analysis project Ga0075434, IMG submission 75298) | Populus rhizosphere microbial communities from Tennessee, USA - Rhizosphere MetaG P. TD hybrid SRZTD3 | ecosystem: Host-associated > Plants > Roots > Rhizosphere > Soil | place: USA... | reverse complement strand
GCCGGCAGCGAGATCTCGCCGATGCCGGCGCGCGGCCCCGAGGCAAGCAGGCGCAGGTCGTTGCAGGTCTTGGAGAGCTTGACCGCGATGCGCTTCAGCACGCCGGAGAGCTGCACGAAAGCGCCCGCGTCCTGCGTCGCCTCGACCAGGTTGGGCGAGCTGATGAACGTAACGCCGGAGAGCTCAGACAGGCGCTTGGTGACCAGCGGCGCGTAGTCCGGATGCGCGTTGATGCCGGTGCCGATCGCGGTGGCGCCCAGGTTGATCTCGCGAATCAGCCCGGCGGCCTCGGCGAGGCGCTGCTCGTCCTCTTCCAGCATCACTGCGTAGGTGGAGAACTCCTGTCCCAGCGTCATCGGCACCGCGTCCTGCAGCTGGGTGCGCCCGACCTTGAGCACGTCGCCGAATTCCTGCGCCTTGGCGGCGAAGGCCTGCCTGAGGGAAATCATCTCCTGCGAAAGGCGGCGGATCCCCGTCTGCAGCGCGAGCTTGAGCGCCGTGGGATAGACGTCGTTGGTGCTCTGCGAGAGGTTGACGTGATCGAGCGGATGCAGGTGCTGGTATTCGCCGCGCGAATGGCCGAGGAGCTCGAGCGCGCGGTTGCAGATCACCTCGTTGGCATTCATGTTGCTGGAGGTGCCGGCGCCGCCTTGGATCACGTCGACCACGAACTCGTCGGCCAGCCGGCCCTCGCGCACCTCCTCGCAGGCGAGGCGGATCGCTTGCGAGCGCTGCGCGTCGAGCAGGCCGAGCTCGGCGTTGGCGATCGCCGCCGCCTGCTTGACGCAGGCGAGCGCGGCCACCAGGTCGGGGTAGATCGAGATCGAATTCCCGGTGATCGGGAAATTCTCCAGCGCCCGCAGCGTGTGGATGCCGTAGTAGGCGCTCGCCGGGACCGCGCGCTCACCCAGGAGATCGTGCTCGACCCGCACCGGCTGCGTCATCAGGCGCGATTCTGGCACTATCATGCGCCCTGATGGCCGACGATCTGGATTTCAGCAAGCCCGCCGCCCCCAAGCCGGCCGCGCCGGCCCCGGCGGCGCAGGCGCCGCTCTACATCCCGGCGGTAGCGCGCGCCTTCTTCGAATCCGCGGGCAAGGAAGAGACTGTGCCCCAGGGCACGGTGTTCTTCGCCGAGAACGAGAAGGCGAGCCGGCTGCTGCTCAAGCGCGACAAGATGTATTACCTCGTCTCGGGGCGGGTGGCGCTGCTCGCCAAGGGCCGCCAGATCGGCGAGCCCAGGGTCGGCGAGATCTTCGGCGAGATGGCTGCGATCAGCGACTCGCCGCGCAGCGCGAGCGCGGTGGCGCAGACCGAGTGCCGCGTCATCTCGCTCGACGACAAGGGCTTCACCGCCGCGCTGTCGAAGAAGCCGGAGTTCGCGCTGATGATGCTCGGCACGATGATCGTGCGGCTGCGGGGCATGATCGCCAAGCTCTCCGGAATACCGTCGGCGGGCGAGCTCAAGGAGTCGCGCGTCTTCGACAAGTCGCTGATGGCGAGCCTGCAGTCGGGGCTGGGCGAGCAGGCGCTGGTGCGCTACGACAAGGGCAAGATCATCATGGTCGCGGGCCAGGCCGGCGCGCTGATGTACATCGTGGTCGAGGGCCGGGTCGCGATCTCGATCCGCGGCGCGACCATCGATCGCGTGGGGCCCGGCGGCATCTTCGGCGAGATGGCGCTGGTCGACCAGTCGCCGCGCGCCGCCAACGCGGTCGCCGAGTCCGACTGCGCCCTCCTCGCCGTCAACCGCAACGTATTCCTGAACCTGGTCAGGACCACCCCGACCTTCGGCATCTCGCTGCTCTCGGCGATGGCCGAGCGCCTGAGGAACACCGCGGCGGCGCTGAATTAAGGGGTTACGCGGGTTATCTCACGGTAGAATTTTCCGTCACCTCAAGGGAGAGAACAGAATGAAAACCGGTATTGCGTTGTTCGCCGCCGCCGCGCTCGGCTTCTCGCTCGCAGCGACCGCGCAGGAAGGCACCCTCAAGAAGATCAAGGACTCGGGCGCGATCACCATCGGCCATCGCGACGCCTCGATTCCCTTCTCCTACTACGACGACAAGCAGCAGCCGATCGGCTATGCGGTCGACCTGTGCCTGCGCATCGTCGAAGCCGTGAAGAAAGAGCTGAACATGCCGAAGCTGGAGACCAAGTACCAGCTCGTCACCTCGGCCAACCGCATCCCGCTGATGGCGAACGGCACCATCGACCTCGAGTGCGGCTCGACGACCAACAACCTCGCGCGCCAGAAGGAAGTGTCGTTCACCATCACGCACTTCGTCACCGCCAACCGCTGGGCGTTCAAGAAGTCCGCCAAGCTCGACAAGCTCGCGAGCCTCAAGGGCAAGACCATCGTCTCCACCGCCGGCACGACCAACATCAAGGGCATGACCGAGATCAATGCCGCGCAGAACCTCGGCATGAACATCATCTCGGCCAACGGCCATCCCGAGGCCTTCCAGATGGTCGAGACCGGGCGCGCGGCGGCCTTCGCGATGGACGACATCCTGCTCGCCAGCCTGGTCGCGAGCGCGCGCAATCCGAAGGACTACGCCATCTCCTCGGACAAGACCTCGGTCGAGCCCTACGGCATCATGCTGCGCAAGGATGACCCGGCGTTCAAGAAGGTGGTCGACGCCGCCATGGTCGACACCTACAAGTCGGGCGCGATCAACGCCATCTACCAGAAGTGGTTCCAGAAGCCCGTGCCGCCCAAGGGCATCAACCTGAACCTGCCGATGAGCGCGCCGTTCAAGAAGGTCGTCGCCAAGCCCACCGACTCGGGCGACCCGAAGGATTACGAGTAGCCGCCAGCTGTAGCTTTCACGGCCGGGCGAGGACGTGAACTACAACTGGAACTGGAAGATCCTGCTAGAGGCGGAGCCCGGCGGCACGGGCTCCTACCTCCACTACCTGATCGTCGGCCTGGGCTGGACGCTCGCCACGGCGCTTGCCGCATGGGTGATCGCGCTCGCGCTCGGCGCGTTCGTCGGCACCATCCGCACCACCACCGCGCGCTGGGCGGTGCGCATCGGCAACCTGTACGTCGAGATCTTCCGCAACATCCCGCTCATCGTGCAGATGTTCCTCTGGTTTTTCGTCGTGCCGGAGTTCCTGCCGCAGGCCCTAGGCGACTGGATCAAGCAGATGCCGCCGCCGTGGGGCTCGTATCTGCCGGCGGTGATGTGCCTCGCCATCTTCACCTCGGTGCGCGTCGCCGAGCAGGTGCGCGCCGGGGTCAACTCGCTGCCGCGCGGCCAGCGCATGGCGGGCACCGCGCTCGGGCTCACCCAGGCGCAGACCTACCGCCACGTCATCCTGCCGCAGGCGTTCCGCATCATCCTGCCGCCGCTCACCTCCGAGTCCATGAACATCATCAAGAACTCGTCGGTGGCGCTGACCATCGGCCTGCTTGAGCTGACCGGGCGCGCGCGCGCCATGCAGGAGTTCAGCTTCAAGGTGTTCGAGGCGTTCACCGCCGCGACGGTGATCTACCTGCTCACCAACCTGGTGGTGGTGCTGCTCATGCGCGCGCTCGAGAACAGGGTGCGCGTGCCCGGCCTGATCGCCGCGGGGGGCGCCCCGCAGGCGGGGCACTGATGGGCTTCGATTTCGACGTCATCGAGCGCTCCGCCGGCTACCTGTTCCGCGAGGGCATGACCTTCACGGTCACGCTCACCCTGCTCGCGATGAGCGGCGGCATCGTCTTCGGCACGCTGCTCGCGATGATGCGCCTCTCGGCGTTCCGGCCGCTGTCGATGCTGGCGGGCGCTTACGTCAACCTGATGCGCTCGATTCCGCTGGTGCTGGTGATCTTCTGGTTCTTCTTCCTCGTGCCCTACATCGGCGCCTGGGTCACCGGCGCGAACCGGCCGATCCAGGTCGGCGCCTGGATGTCGGCGGTGATCACCTTCACCATGTTCGAGGCCGCCTACTACTGCGAGATCATGCGCGCCGGCATCCAGTCGATCCCGCGCGGCCAGGTGTGGTCGGGCTACGCGCTCGGGCTGAACTACTGGCAGACGATGGCGAAGATCGTGCTGCCGCAGGCGTTCCGCAACATGCTGCCGGTGCTGCTCACGCAGACCGTCATCCTGTTCCAGGACACCTCCCTGGTCTATGTGATCTCGGCGACCGACTTCCTGGGCGCGGCCTCCAAGGTGGCGAACCGCGACTACCGCCTGGTCGAGATGTACAGCTTCGTCGCCGTGGTCTACTTCATCATTTCCTACACCCTCTCCTTCGTCGTCAAGCGGCTCCAGACTAGGATCGCGGTCATCCGATGATTTCCATCAAGAACGTCTCCAAATGGTATGGCCATTTCCAGGTGCTCACCGAGTGCTCGACCGAGGTCGCCAAGGGCGAGGTGGTCGTGGTGTGCGGCCCGTCGGGCAGCGGCAAGTCGACGCTGATCAAGTGCGTGAACGGCCTCGAGCCCTTTCAGAAGGGCGAGATCACCGTCGAAGGCGTGTCGGTCGGCGATCCGAAGACCAACCTGCCCAAGCTGCGCTCACGCATCGGCATGGTGTTCCAGAACTTCGAGCTCTTTCCCCACATGACCGTGACGCAGAACCTGACGCTCGGACAAGTCAAGGTCCTGGGCCGGCCCGAAGCGCAGGCGCGAGACAAGGGCCTCAAGCTCCTCGAGCGCGTCGGCCTGCTCGCGCACAAGGACAAATATCCCGGGCAATTATCGGGCGGTCAGCAGCAGCGGGTCGCGATTGCGCGCGCCCTCTCCATGGACCCGATCGCCATGCTGTTCGACGAGCCGACCTCGGCGCTCGACCCGGAGATGATCAACGAGGTGCTCGACGTCATGGTCGGGCTCGCGCGCGAGGGCATGACCATGATGGTGGTGACGCACGAGATGGGCTTCGCGCGCAAGGTCGCGCACCGCGTGATCTTCATGGACGCCGGCAAGATCGTCGAGGACGCGAAGAAGGACGACTTCTTCGGCACGCCGCGCTCCGAGCGCGCGCAGCTCTTCCTCTCCAAGATCCTGCACCACTAGCGCGCCGGCCCCGGCCTCTCGACCTTGGCGCGCATCTCCTCGGCGATGCGGTAGTCGGGATAGCGCTTGCGGAACTCCGCGAGCGCTTTATCCGCCTCGTCGTCCCGCCCCAGCTTGCGCAGCTCAGCAATGCGCTCCAGCTCGCGCTCCGGCGTCTCCGCCGGCGTTTCCAGATAGTTGCTCGCCGCGGGTGCCCGCGCCGCCGGTGCCGGCTTCCTCATCGCTCGCAGCTCGGGTGCCGCGCTCGACATTTCAGCTCTGCGCTGGGCGGGAGCCGACTCGAGCCGGTCGGTCTGCCCAGCTGGAGGCTCGGCCGGCTGGGCCGCTGGGCGCGAACCTTCGGCAGCATCGCGTTTCTCTTTCTTGAGCGCAGCATTCGCCGGCTTTTTTTCAGCCTCGTGCGCGGCAGGTGGGGCTGCCGCCGCGCTTTGCGGAGCGTCGCGTCGCTCTTTCGCCACCTGCGCAGACGGCTGCGTAGCGGGCTTCTCAGGCAAGGAAACCGCTTCCGGATCCGGCTGCTGGCGCTCGATGTGCAGCGCGATGCCGACCGCGAGCATCAGCACCGCGGCGGCGGCGAGCGAGAAGTACCAGCGATGGCGCCCGGCCGGCGTGACGAGCGGCGCGTGCGGCCGGTCGGCGGCGCGGTGCGCGGCGGCGAGGATCGCCTGGTCGAGCTCGCGCGGGGGCTGCGCGTCGCCGAGCTCCCGGTAGCGCTGCGAAACCCACGGGTCGCGCTCGTCAGCCATCGTCGAGCACCGCCTTCAGTTTCGCCATGGCATAGCGCAGCCGGCTCTTCGCCGCCTCCTCGCTGGAGCCGGTCGCGGCGGCGATCTCGGCGACGCTCAAGTCGCCTTCCTCGTGCAGCAGGAACGCCTCGCGCTGCAGCGGCGGCAGCGCCTCGAGCGCTGCGGCGAAGCGCGCCAGCGCCTCGCGCGCCTGCGCCTGGTCGGCCGGGTCGGGCGCCCCGCCGGCGACGTCGTCGCCCTCGAGCGAGACCAAGGTCAGGCCGCGCTTGCGCCAGTGGTCGACGAGACGGTTGTGCGCGATGCTGTAGAGCCAGGTGGTGAAGCGCGCCCTGACCGTGTAGGTGCCGCGCGCCTCGATCACGCGCATCCAGATCTCCTGGTAGAGCTCCTCGGCCACGGCGCGCGTCTTGACCGAGCGCAGGATGAAGCGGAACAGTCGCGTGCGGTGCCGCGCATAGAGTGTCTCGAAGGCCCGGGCATCGCCGCCGCGATAGGCAGCCATGAGCTCTTCGTCCGCCCGGCCCTCCCCCATTCGCGCAGTTTATCCATCCCCGATGAAACGCATGCGGAACGCAAACGGGTTAGCGTCGCTGTTTGCCCTACAGAGGCAAAAACCGCGGGCGCGGCAACTTTGCGCGGGTAGAATGCGCGGCTCCCATGAAGACCCGCAAGCCGTTTCCGATCCCTATTCGCGTGCGCTATTCGTGCGCGAAGTGCCCGGCGTACTGCTGCAGCTATCCCGAAATCGAGGTGACGAAGCGCGACATCGAGCGCCTGGCGAGGCACTTCGCGCTGGACTACGGCGCGGCCGAGGAGCGCTTCACGAAGTACGACTCGGGCGAGAAGGTGCGCGTGTTACGCCACCAGAAGGACACGGTGTTTGCCACGGTGTGCACCTTCCTCGACGTGGAGACGCGCCGCTGCACGGTCTACGAAGCGCGTCCCGGCGTGTGCCGCGACTACCCGGACAGCAAGCACTGCGGCTATTACGACTTCCTGCGCTTCGAGCGCATCCACCAGGCCGATCCGGATTTCATCGCGCTAACGTGAACTGAGCTTTCGCGCATTCTCGCGGATCGCGGTAAGCGTGGTCGCGGGCGTGATGGCGTCGGGGTCGATCCTGAGCTCGATGAGCGCGGGCTTGTTCGAGCCGAACGCGCGCTCGAAGGCACGCTCGAAGTCCTCGGTGCGCTCGACCACCTCGCCATGGCCGCCGAAGGCGCGCGCATAGGCGGCGAAGTCGGGATTGCGCAGCTCGGTGCCGAACACCCGCCCGGGATACTCGCGCTCCTGGTGCATGCGGATCGTGCCGTATAGGCCGTTGTTGACCACCACCGCGACGAAGTTCGCGCCGTATTGCACCGCGGTCGCGATCTCCTGGCCGGTCATGAGAAAGTCGCCGTCGCCGCACAGCGCGAACACGGTGCGCTTGGGCTCGGCGAGCTTGGCCGCCACCGCCGCCGGGTAGCCGTAGCCCATCGAGCCGTTGGTCGAGCCGAGCTGCGTGCGGTATCCCTTGTAGCGGAAGTGCCGGTGCAGCCAGCCGGCGAAGTTGCCCGCGCCGCCGGCGACGATCGTGTCCTCGGGCAGGTTGTCGGAGAGCCAGCGGATGATCTCGCCGTACTGCACCTTGCCCGGCATCGCGCGCGGCGTGGTCCACTCGATGTATTCCTCGCGCGCCTGCGCGGTGCGGGCGCGCCACTTCGCGTTGGGGACGGCGATCTTCTCCAGCGCCTCGACGAAGTTCGCCATGCCCGAGTTGATCGCGAGCGCGGCGCGGTAGACGCGGCCGAGCTCCTCGGCGCCGGCGTGCACGTGGATCAGCGTCTGCTTGGGCAGCGGCGCCTCCACCAGCGAGTAGGCGCCGGTCGTCATCTCGCCCAGGCGCGCGCCGAGCACGAGCAGCACGTCGGCTTCCTTCACGCGCTCGGCGAGCCGGGGGTTGATGCCGATGCCGACGTCGCCGATGTAGTTCATGCTGCGGTTGTCGAACAGGTCCTGGCAGCGGAACGAGGTGCCGACGCCGAGGCCGTGCGCCTCGATCCAGCGCTGCAGCCGCCGGCACGCGTCGGGCGCCCAGCCGCCGCCGCCGAGCAGCACGAACGGGCGCTCGGCTTTCTCGAGCAACGCTTTCAGCTCCTGCATCTGCGCGGGTGACGGCGCGGCACGCACCACGTGGTGGCGCGGCACGTCGGCGACCGCCGCCTGGGCGAAGAGCGTGTCCTCGGGCAGCGCGAGCACCACCGGCCCCGGCCGCCCCGCCACCGCGGTGTGGAAGGCGTGGCTCACGTACTCGGGGATGCGCTCGACGCGGTCGATCTGGCCGACCCATTTCGCCATCTGGCCGTACATGCGCCGGTAGTCCATCTCCTGGAACGCCTCGCGCTCGGCGAACTCGTTCGGCACCTGGCCGATGAACACCACCATGGGCGTCGAGTCCTGCAGCGCGGTGTGCACCCCGATCGCGCCGTTGGTAGCGCCGGGCCCGCGCGTCACGAACAGCACCCCCGGGCGGCCGGTGAGCTTGCCGTAGGCCTCCGCCATGTAGGAGGCACCGCCTTCCTGGCGGCAGACGACGAAGCGCATGCGGTCTTGCAGGTCGAGCATGCCGTCGAGCACCGGCAGGTAGCTCTCGCCGGGCACGCCGAAGGCGAGCTTGACGCCTTGCCCCGCGAGCGCGTCGGCGAGGATCCTGCCGCCGTGGCGGGTCTGGAGATCGGATTTCAAGCAGTAACTCTCTCGAAGGCGCGGCGCAGCTGCGAGCTGCACTCCGCCACCGCCGCGTTCGCGGTATCGAGCACGCCACCCATCACGATGAAGCCGTGGATCATGTCGGGATAGTCGCGGTAGGCGACCTCGACTCCCGCGCGCGCTAGCAGCTCGGCGTACTGCCGGCCCTCGTCGAGCAGCGGGTCGAAGCCCGCAGTGAGCACGAACGCGGCCGGCAGCCCGGCGTGACTCTTCGCAAGCGCGGGCGAGGCACGCCAGTCGGCGTAATCCGCCGGGCGTGGCAGGTAGTTGCCACGGAAGACTTCCATCAGCGGCCGCGTGAGCATGTAGTCGTAGCCGTTGCGCTGGAGCGATTCGGTCTCCAGGTTCTGGTCGGTCGCCGGGTAGATCAGGAGCTGGAAGCAAAGCGGCGGCCCGCCGGCATCGCGCGCATGCAGCGAAACGACCGCCGCGAGGTTGCCGCCCGCGCTGTCGCCGCCGACCGCGATGCGATTGCCGTCGATTGTCAAGGCATCCGAATTCTGGAAAACGTAATGCGTGGCTGAAATGCAATCATCGACCGCCGCGGGGAAAGGCGCCTCGGGCGCGAGCCGGTACTCGACCGAGAACACCGCGCAGCTCGCGCCGTGCGCGAGCTCGCGGCACAGCGTGTCGTGCGTGTCGAGGTCGCCGATCGTCCAGCCGCCGCCGTGAAAATAGACGAGCGCTGGCAGGGCGTCGTTTTTCATCGAGGCCGGGCGATAGGCGCGCAGCACGGTGCCCTGCGGCGTGAGCACGATGCGCGCCAGCGTGTCAGGCACTTGCTTCGGCGTCACGATCGCGCAGCGCTCGCGGTAGAGGCGCCGCGCGACGAACGCCGGCACCTTGTCGAGCGTGGGCAGCGGCGAGCGCTTCGCCGCCTCGAGAAGTGCAGCGACTTGCGGGTGCGGTTTCACTTTGCCGCGGCGAGCATCTTCTTCAGCCGCTCGACGAAGAAGGGGGCGACCTTCATGATGCGGTTCTCCTGCGCTTCCATCAGCGGCCGCGACTTCTCGAGGTACTTCTTCCACTCGGGGTCGGCCTGCATCGCCGCGCGGCACTTGTCGCGCTGGTCGAGGCTGTCGTAGGCCCACAGGTGGACCATGGTGTTCAGGCCGCCGACCTCGGTGAAGTAGTAGCCCACCATGTGCGGCAGGTGGCGGAGCTGGACGTGCATGCCCAGCGCCTCGTAGTTCTTGCAGTACTCGGCGACCGAGCCGATCTTGAGGCGGTAGATGCGTTCTTCGACGTACATGGGAATGTCTCCCGGTGAGACGCTGGATTATATTTAGGTATGGACGATATCAACACGCTGCGCCGCATCCTGCGCGAAAGCAAAGTCATCGCCGTCGTGGGGCTGTCGGCCGACTGGTTCCGGCCGAGCTACTTCGCCGCGAAATACATGCAGGAGCACGGCTACCGCGTCATCCCGGTGAACCCCCGGTACAAGGAGATCCTCGGCGAGAAGTGCTACCCCTCGGTCCGGGAGGTGCCCGGGAAAATCGACATCGTCGACGTGTTTCGCAAGACCGCCGACGTGATGCCCATCGCCGAGGATGCCATCGCGGTGCATGCCAAGGTGCTCTGGCAGCAGCTCGGCGTGAAGAACGAGGAGGCGGCGGCGCGCGCCCGCAGGGCCGGGCTGGAGGCGGTCATCGACCGCTGCGTCAAGATCGAGCACGGACGCCTGTTCGGCGGGCTGAACTGGGTGGGCGTGAACACCCGCGTCATCTCGGCGAAGCGCCCCCGCTGGCTCGCCTATTGAGAGGCGCAGGAGTATCCTTCCCGTCATGGGGAGGACGCTGAGGCTTTGCGAGGGTCGCTTCGGCCGCCTGGTGCTCGACGAGCTGGCGGCGCAGGACCGCGTCGAGGCGCAGGCCGACCCGGCCATCGTGCTGCAGCAGCGCTACGACGGCGTGCTGTTCCTCAACCCCGGCGAGGTCCACGTCAGCCCCGGCGCGACGCGCGTGCTGACGCTGCATGCGGCGCGCGAATGGCTGCATTCCAGCTTTCCCGCGGTATTCGCGGCCGAGGATGCGCACCCCTTCTCGCAGAGCGTCGAGGGCATCACGCCGCGCATCCGCCAGCTCGCCGATACGCTCGCGGTCGAGGTGCTGAACGACCGCTTCCTGTCGCCCGAGCGGCTCGAGTTCATGCTGCAGGAGCTGCTGCTCTCCATCGTCGAGACCTACCTCGCGCGCCGGCGCGCCTCCTCGCCGCTGTGGCGCGGCTCGCGCTTCGAGGACAGCCGCATCCGGCGCGCCATCGCGCTGCTGCGCGCTCGCCCCAACAAGGAGCTCAGCATCGACGAGCTGGCGAGCCAGGTCGGCCTGTCGCGCTCGCGCTTCTACGACCTGTTCCAGCTCTGCACCGGCTTCTCGCCGCGCGCCTACCTCGACATGCTGTGCGTCGAGACCGCGATCTCGCGCCTGTCCTACGGGCGCGGCAAGATCGCCGAGGTCGCCGCCGAGCTCGGCTTCTCGGCCCAGAGCAACTTCACGCGCTTCTTCCTGAATCAGGTGGGCGTGCCGCCCTCTGAATACCGCCGCGCCGCCAACGGGCAGCGCGCCGAGCCGTCCGACCCCAAGCCCGACTCCGACTCGTAGCGCCTGCGCCCGGCGCGGGGCGATAGAATCGAAGCCTCCCATGGCTGACCGCAAGTTCGGCTTCGAGACGCTCTGCCTGCATGCAGGGCAGATCCCCGACCCGGCCACCGGTGCGCGCGCCGCGCCGATCTACCAGACCACCTCGTTCGTCTTCGACTCGGCCGAGCACGCCGCGTCGCTCTTCAACCTGCAGACCTTCGGCAACGTCTACTCGCGCATCTCGAACCCGACGGTGGCGGTGTTCGAGGAGCGCATGGCGGCGATCGAGGGCGCGCGCTCGGCGCTCGCCTGCTCGACCGGCCAGGCCGCAGAGGTGACCGCCCTCCTCACGCTGTGCAGCTCGGGCGACCACATCGTCTCGGCCTCGACGCTCTACGGCGGCACGCACACGCTGCTCAACGTCAACCTGAAAAAGCTCGGCATCGAAACCACGTTCGTGCATCCCGATGAACCCGGGGCTTTCCGGAAAGCATTGAAACCGAACACGAAGCTGCTCTACGCCGAGACGCTCGGCAACCCGCTGATCAACATCGTCGACATCGAGGCGCTGGCGAGGATCGCGCACGAGGCCGAGATCCCGCTGGTGCTCGACAACACGGTGCCCTCGCCCTATCTCTGCCGCCCCGTCGAATGGGGCGCCGACATCGTGGTGCACTCGGCGACCAAGTACATCGGCGGACATGGCACCACCATGGGCGGCGTGATCGTCGAGTCGGGCAAGTTCGACTGGGGCAACGGCAAGTTCCCCGAATTCACCAGCCCCTCGCCGGGCTACCACGGCGTGATCTTCCACGAGACCTTCGGCGACTTCGGCTACACGATGAAGGCGCGCATGGAGATCATGCGCACCTTCGGCCCGGCGCTCTCGCCGCTCAACGCCTGGCTCCTGCTGCAAGGGCTCGAGTCGCTGCCGGTGCGCATGGACCGGCACTGCGACAACGCGCTGGCGGTGGCGAAGTTCCTGCAGGACCATCCGCGCGTCGCGTGGGTCAACTATCCGGGCCTGCCGGGCAGCAAATACCACGCGCTCGCGAAGAAATACCTGCCCAAGGGCGCCTCGGGCCTGCTCAACTTCGGCGTCAAGGGTGGGGCAAGAGCGGGCGAGCGCTTCATCGAGGCGGCCCAGTTCATGAGCCACCTCGCCAATATCGGCGACGCCAAGACGCTGGTGATCCATCCCGCGTCGACCACGCACCGGCAGATGGAGGAGGCCGACCTCGCCAAGGCGGGCGTCACGCCCGACATGATCCGCGTCTCGGTCGGCATCGAGAGCATCGACGACATCCTGTGGGACATCGACCAAGCCCTGAATGAGGCCGCAAAAGCATGATCAGCTACCAGATCGTCGAGCACGGCAAGCCGCTGCAGAAGGTCGTGGGCGGCACCCCGAAGCCGCAGGGAAGCGAAGTGCTGGTGCGCGTCACGCGCGCCGGGGTGTGCCACTCCGACCTGCATATCTGGGCGGGCTACTTCGATCTGGGCGGCGGCAAGCGCTTCTACGTGAAGGAGCGCGGCTGCGTGCCGCCCTTCACCCTCGGCCACGAGCCCTTCGGCGTCGTCGAGGCGCTCGGCCCCAGGGCGAAAGGCGTCAAGGTCGGGCAGAAGCGCATCGTGTTTCCGTGGATCGGCTGCGGCAAGTGCCCGGTGTGCAAGGCGGGACAGGACAACTACTGCGTGTCCGGCAGCCGCATCCTCGGCGTCAACCGCTCCGGCGCCTACTCGACCCATGTGCTTGTGCCGGACGCGAAGTACCTGGTCGACGCCGCCGGCATCGACGAGGGATTCGCCGCGACGCTCGCCTGCTCGGGCGTGACCGCCTACAGCGCGAGCGCCAAGCTGCCGCCGCTCGCGCGCGGGGACCGCGTGGCGGTGATCGGCTGCGGCGGCGTGGGCCTCGCCGGCGTGGCGGTGCTGCGCGCGCGCGGCGTCAGGAACATCGTCGCCTGCGACATCGACGATTCGAAGCTCGCCACCGCGGCGAAGCTCGGCGCCAGGGAAAGCGTCAACACCCGTGGCGCCGACGCGGCGCAGAGGCTGCAGGGCATCGCCGGGGCGCTCGACTTCGTCGGCACGCCCGCCACCGCCGGGCTCGGCATCGCCGCGCTGCGCAAGGGCGGGCGCTACGTCCTCGTCGGCCTGCACGGCGGCGAGCTGGTCCATCCGCTGCCGCCGATCGCGCAGCGCGCGATTGGCATCGTCGGCTCCTACGTCGGCAACCTGCAGGAGCTGAAGGAGGTGGTGGCGCTCGCGAAGAAGCGCAAGCTCACGCCCCTGCCGGTCGAGACGCGGCCGGCGCCCGAGGTGAACCGCGCCCTCGAGGACCTGCACGCCGGCAAAGTCGCCGGCCGCGTGGTGCTCGACTTCGAGTCCGTGGCCGCGTGAGCGAGCGCGAGCCCGACCGCACCACCAAGATTTCGCGCACGCAGCGCCTCGCGATCACGCGCGCCCAGGAGGAAGGCGCGACCTTCGTCTGGCCCGCGCCGCCCTATTACGACTTCGCCGAGGCCGTGCCGCCGCAGGGCGAGGAATGCATCCTCACCTTCGCCGACGGCGAGAAGGCGAGCGGCATGCTGAAGAGCTTCCTCCCCGAGTACGAGGTGATCAAGTTCCAGCGCGACAAGGCGAAAAGCGCCGAAACGATCGGCCTGTCGGCCCTGCTCGAGGTGCACCTCGTGCGCCCGGTGGCGGTGCGCCGCCAGAACGTGCCGGAAAGCGGCGCCATGTTCGAGCCTTCCGACCGGCAGCCCTTCAGCGTGTCGCTTGCGAACGGCACCAAGCTCGAGGACGAGACCGTCGGCCACGTGCAGGCGCTGTGCGGGCTGTTCGTCTACGTGCCCGAGGCGGACAACCGGGTGATCCGCGGCTTCGTGCCCGCAGTGGCGGCGAAGGAAATTCGCCTCGGCAAGCCGCTGGGCGAGCTGCTGATCGAGGAGAAGCTCGCCTCGTCCGAAACCATCACCGAGGCGCTCGAGCGGCAGAAGCTGCTGCGCGTGCGCAAGCTGGGCGAGTACCTGACCGCCAACCAGATCGTGTCGCAGGAGCAGCTCGCGGCGGCGCTCAAGCAGCAGCGCGCGCAGCCGATGCAGAAGCTGGGCGAGACGCTGGTCGAGATGGGCTACCTCACCAAAGCCGAGCTGCACCAGGCGCTCGCCACCGAGGCGCGCGACCGCTCGGTGCCGCTGGGCCAGATCCTCGCCGACATGGGCGTGATCGATAGCGAGCTGATGCACGGCATCATGGCGAAGAAGCTCGGCGTGCCCTACGTCAACCTGCGCAAGTTCCGGCCCTCGCCGGAGGCGCTGAAGCGCATCCCGCCGGCGCTCGCCACGCGCTACCAGATCCTGCCCCTCGCCGAAATCGAGGCGGGGCTGGTCGTCGCAGTCGACAGCCCGACCCACATGGAGCGCATGGAGGAGGTGCGCTTCGTCGCCGGCACGAAGCTCGTGCCGGTGATGGCGCCTGCGGCCGACATCCGGCAGGCGCTCGAGGCCGCCTACGGCGCTGAGAAGCGCTTCGAGGCCGCGGTGCAAAGCGCCGAGAGCGACGTCGGGGTCGAGCAGCTGACGATGCGCCTGTCGAGCGAAGGCGGAGGCGACGAAGCGGGCGAGCAGCAGAACGCGCAGATCGACAGCACGCTGGTCAAGCTGGTCAACAAGGTAATCCTCGACGCGGTGGAGCAGAAGGCGTCCGACATCCACATCGAGGCCAACGCGGCCGGCTCCGGGGTGCGCGTGCGCTTCCGCAAGGACGGCGTGCTGGTCAACTACCTCGAGATTCCCGCGCGCTTCCGCAGCGCGGTGATCTCGCGCCTCAAGGTGATGAGCCAGCTCGACATCTCGGAGCGGCGCAAGCCGCAGGACGGCAAGATCCCGTTCAAGCGCTTCGGCCCCGCCGACGTCGAGCTGCGCATCGCCACCATCCCCACGTCCAACGGCCTCGAGGACGTCGTCATGCGCCTGCTCGCCGGCACCGCGGCGAAGCCCGTAGACGAGCTCGGCTTCGACGGCGAAGCGCTCGAGGCGATCAAGGGCGTCATCTCGCGCCCGCACGGGCTCTTCCTGGTCTGCGGGCCGACCGGCTCGGGCAAGACGACGACCCTGCACTCGCTGCTCGGCTTCCTCAACACGCCCGAGCTCAAGATCTGGACCGCCGAGGACCCGATCGAGATCACCCAGGCGGGGCTGCGCCAGGTGCAGATGAACCCCAAGATCGGCTGGACCTTCGCCGCAGCGCTGCGCAGCTTCATGCGCGCCGACCCGGATGTCATCATGGTGGGCGAGATGCGCGACGCGGAGACCGCCAAGATCGGCATCGAGGCCTCGCTCACCGGGCACCTCGTGCTCTCCACCCTGCATACCAACAGCGCAGCCGAGAGCGTGGTGCGCCTGCTCGACTTCGGCATGGACCGCTTCAACTTCGCCGACGCCCTGCTCGGCGTGCTGGCGCAGCGGCTGGTGCGCAAGCTCTGCACGGAATGCCGCGCGAAGCACGAGCCGAGCGTCAAGGAGATGGAGGAGCTGGCCCTCGAGTACTGCGACGGCGACGGCGACGCGGCCGATAAGACCGTAAAGCGCTGGCGGCAGGCGAAGCCGACCCTGTTCCGGCCCAAGGGCTGCAAGGCCTGCGACCGGACCGGCTACAAGGGCCGGCTGGCAGTCTACGAGCTGATGATCGCCGACGCCACGGTCAAGCGGCTGATCCAGACGCAGGCGCCGGTGAGCGAAATCGCCGCCGCGGCGATGAAGGCGGGCATGCGCACCCTCAAGCAGGACGGCATAGACAAGGTTCTGAAAGGACACACCGACATGCAGCAGGTCAGAGCGGTATGAAGGCGCCGACGCAGCGCTTCGACTGGAAGAACCCGTACGCGTGGCCGCGCAAGCCGCTGCTCGCGCGGAACGCGGTGGCGACCTCGCAGCCGCTCGCCGCGCAGGCCGGCCTGCAGATGCTGGCCGAGGGCGGCAGCGCGGTCGACGCCATCCTTGCCACCGCGATCACGCTCACGCTGGTCGAGCCCGTGTCCAACGGCATAGGGTCGGATGCCTACGCGATCGTCTGGGACGGCCGCAGGCTGCACGGCCTCAACGCCTCGGGCCGCTCGCCCGAGGCCTGGACGCTCGACTACTTCAAGGGGCGCAACGCGATGCCGGTGCGCGGCTGGGACACGGTGACGGTGCCGGGCTGCGTCGCCGCGTGGACCGAGCTGCACGCGCGCTGGGGCAAGCTGCCCTTCAAGCGCCTGTTCGAGCGCGCGATCCAGTACGGGCGCGAAGGCTTCCTCGTCTCGCAGACCATCGCCGGCCAGTGGGCGAAGCAGGTGCCCGAGCTCAAGGACCAGCCGGGGTTCGCAAAATATTTCCTGCCGGAGGGTAGCCCTCCCAGCCCGGGCCAGCGCTTCACGTTCAAGGACCACGCCAAGGCGCTGGAGCGCATCGCGGCGACCAAGGGCAAGGCCTTCTACAAGGGCGAGTACGCCGAGCGGCTCGAAGCGGCGGCGAAGAAGCAGGGCGGCGCGCTTCGCGCCTCCGACATGGCGGCGAACAAGCCCGACTGGGTGAGACCCCTGGAGATGGGCTACCGCGGCTACACGCTGCACGAGATCCCGCCCAACGGCCAGGGCATCGTCGCGCTGATGGCGCTCGGCATGCTCGAGCATTTCGAGCTGCGCTCGCACCCGGTCGACGGGCCCGACAGCCTGCACCTGCAGATCGAGGCGCTGAAGCTCGCCTTCGCCGACGCGCGCGCCTTCGTTGCCGACATCGACTACATGAAGGACGTTCCGCCCGCCGCGCTTCTGGACAAGGATTACCTGCGGGGAAGAGCAAAGCTGATCGACATGAAGCGCGCGCAGGACTTCGGCCACGGCACGCCGCCGAGAAGCGGCACGGTGTACCTCACCGCGGCGGACGCCTCGGGCATGATGGTGTCGTTCATCCAGTCGAACTACATGGGCTTCGGCTCGGGCGTGGTGGTCGACGGCATCTCGCTGCAGAACCGCGGCGGCACCTTCGTCGTCAAGCCCGGCCATCCGAACTGCGTCGGCCCGAAGAAGCGTCCCTACCAGACCATCATCCCGGGCTTCGTCACCAAGGACGGCAAGCCGGTGATGAGCTTCGGCGTAATGGGCGGCACCATGCAGCCGCAAGGCCATGCGCAAGTGCTGGTGCGCATCGCCGAATACGGCCAAAGCCCGCAGGCGGCGTGCGACGGCCCACGCTTCCGCGTAGTGCAGGGCATGGACGTGAGCGTCGAGGACGACGGCTTCGCGCCCGCGACGCTGGAAGAGCTGCAGCGCCGCGGCCACCGCATCGTCACCATCGACGACTACAACCAGTTCGGCAGCTGCCAGGCGATCTGGCGCCTCGAGGGCGGCTACTTCGTGGCGAGCGACCCGCGCCGCGACGGCCAGGCGGTGGGCTTCTGATGCTCAAGATCTGGGGACGGGTGAATTCCGTCAATGTGAAAAAAGCGCTGTGGGCCGTCGAGGAGCTCGGCCTCAAGTACGAGCGCGTCAACGCCGGCATGGAGCACGGCGTGACCAAGACGCCCGAGTACCTGAAGATGAATCCGAACTCGCTCGTGCCGACGATCGACGACGACGGCTTCGTCCTGTGGGAGTCGCACACCATCGTGCGCTATCTCTGCGCCAAGCACAGCATGGGCAGGCTCTGCCCCGCCGAGCTCAAGGCGCGCGCCGACGCCGAGCGCTGGATGGACTGGGGGTTTACCTTCCAGCGCGCGATGCGCGACGTGTTCTGGGGCCTGATCCGCACCCCGCCCGAAAAGCGCGACATGAAGGCGATCGAGGCCGGTCGGCAACAGGTCATCAACCTCATGCCGGTGCTCGAGCAAAACCTGGCGCAGAAGAAGTACGTCACCGGCGCAGTCTTCACGATGGGCGACATCCCCATCGGCTGCGAGGTGCAGCGCTGGATGCGCGTGCCGATCGAGCGGCCGCGCTACCCGGCGGTCGAGGCGTGGTTCGAGCGGCTGCGCGAGCGGCCGGCGTACGCGAAGCACGTCGACTTGCCACTGACGTGAATCGCGTCGCGCTGGTCACCGGCGCGGCGAGCGGCATCGGCCTCGCCATCGCCGAGCGCTTTGCGCGCGACGGCTGCAAGGTGGTGCTTGCCGATGTGAACGAGCCGGCCGGCCGCAGCCACGCGCAGCGCCTCGGTGGCACTTTCCTCCGGGCCGATCTTTCCGAGAGAGAAGGGTGCAAGGCGCTCGTCGACGAGACGCTGCGCGCGCACGGCACGGTGCACATCCTGGTCAACAACGCGGGCTACCAGCACGTCGCGCCGATCGAGGAGTTCCCCGAGGAGCAGTGGCAGCGGATGATCGGCCTGATGCTCACCGCGCCCTTCCTCCTCACGCGCTACTGCTGGCCGGCGATGAAGCGCCAGAAGTGGGGTCGCGTGCTCAACATCGGCTCGATCCACGCGCTCGTCGCCTCGCCCTTCAAGGTCGGCTACATCTCGGCGAAGCACGGCCTGGTCGGCCTGACGCGCACCGCCGCCCTCGAGGGCGGCGCGCACGGCATCACCGTGAACGCGATCTGCCCGGCCTACGTGCGCACGCCGCTGGTCGACAACCAGATCGCCGATCAGGCGAAAGCGAATCGCATGTCGCCCGACGAGGTAGTGCAGAAAATCATGCTCGAGCCGGCGGCGGTGAAGCGCCTGATCGAGCCCGCCGAAGTCGCCGACTACGCCGCTTACCTCTGCTCGGAGGCCGCCGGCGTGATCACGGGCGCCGCGCTAGCAATGGATCTCGGCTGGACCGCTCGCTAGCCGCGAGCTTCTTCACCCGCGCGTAGAACGCATCGAGGCTGCCCGACTCGGCGAGCAGCTGCTCGAGCGCCGGCACCAGCTCGTTGTAGAGCGCGATCGAGACGAGGAAGGCGTTGTTCGGCTCCGCCGGCACGAACCCCGGGAAGTCCGCGCGCAGCCGGTCGAACTCCGCGCGCTTGGCGGCGAGCTTTCCCTCCCGAGTCAGATCCGACTTGTAAGCCGCGGCCAGGCGCTCGCGCGCCTCCTTGACGCGCGCGGCCAGCTCGCGCTTTCGCGCCTGCGCGGCATGGAAAGCCTCCAGGTCTGCGCCGCGCCCCTGCGACTCGAGCCAGCGGCGCACGCCCTCGTCCTCGACCACCACGGCGAAGGACTCGTTGAAGGTGGTGTCGTCGCGCGCGTAGGCGACCTGGTGCGCAAGCTCGTGGAAGATGAGGCGCGCCACCTGCGACTCCGGGTAGGCGATGAAGGTCGACAGCAGCGGGTCGTCGAACCAGCCGAGCGTCGAGTAGGCGAGGACGCCGCCGACATACACGTCGTAGCCCTCGCCGCGCAGGCGCGCCGCGTGGCGCTGCGCCGAGCTCTCGGAGAAGAAGCCGCGGTAGCTGACGCAGCCGGTGAAGGGGAAGCATTCCTGCCGGGGCTCGACCGAGAACTGCGGTGCGGCGAACACGTTCCACACCACGAAGCGGCGGCCGAGGTCGGCGTAGCTGGTGTAGCTCCCGTTCTTCGGCAGGTGCAGCTCGCGCGAGGCGAACTCGCGGATGCGGCGCGCGGCTTCCAGGCGAGCCTTGAGCTCGGGCGGCGTGTCCGGGTCGGCGAGCCACGCCTCGACCGGTCGCGCCTGCGAGAGGACGCTCAGGTGGCCGCTGATCGCCTGCCCGTAGTAGGCGATCGATTCGCAGCCGGCGCAAAGCGCAAGCGCCAGGGCCGCGGCGAGCACCCTCATGCGAAGCGCCCCGCCTCGAGGAAGCGGTCCACCAGGCGCGCGATGCGTGCGGAGACGATGAGCACGCTGTGTCCCTGGCGCACCAGGACGCGGCCAGCCATGCCGTCGACGGTGGTTTCGTCGACGCGCACGACGCCGTCGTTCGGTCCCGGAAGGAGGCCCAGCGCGAGCCCCAGCCCGAAAGGCAGCGTACCGGCAACGACGCCGAGCGGCTCTGGCCGCGTCCAGCGCGCGTCGCAATGCTCCCAGCGCGAACGGCTGGCGCCGAGCATCCAGCGCCCCAGGGCCGCTCCGCCCAGGCGCCGGCCGGCCTGGCAGCCGCGCACCGGCGAGCCGAGCAGCACGACGCGTCCGGCGGAGATGTCGCGATGGCGGCTGAGCATGTCGAAGATCAGCACGCCGCCCAGGCTGTGCCCGACGAAATGCACCGGGCGGCCGCCGTAGGCCTCTTGCACGAAGCGCGCCAGCCCTTCGGTGTTTTCCGCCGGCGCCGCGCGGGTGTCGTAGGCGAAGCTGCGCACGGCATACCCGATGCGTCCGAGCCGGGCGCCGAGCAGCGTAAGCGCGAGCGTCGGCATCCACAACCCGCCGACCAGCACCACCTCACCGCGCACCAGGCTTTTTCCGCAGCGCCTCGAGCAGCCGTTCCGCGCGATGCACGACCGGGTAGTCGACCATCTGGCCGTCGACCTGGACCGCCGCCGAGCCCGCGCGCTCGGCCTCGCGGAACGCGGCGACGATGCGCTCGGCGGCGGCGACTTCCTCGGCCGAGGGCAGGTAGGCGGCGTTGACCGCGGCGATCTGGTCGGGGTGCACGCACATGCGCCCCTGGAAGCCGCCGCGCCGGCTGCGCTCGAGCGAGCGCTGGAACGCCGCAGTCTCCTTGAAATGGAACCAGGGGCTGTCGATCGGGTTCTCCATGCCGGCGGCGCGCGAGGCGAGCACCAGGCGCGCGCGCGCGTCGGCAAGCTCGTCTTCCTCGAGCGTCGGCGCCAAGCCGACGTCGTTGGCGTAGTCTGCGGCGCCGAAGGCGACGCGCCGCACCCGCCAGGCCGCGCGGTACACGCGCAGGTTGCGCGCCTGCACGATGCGGTCGATGCGCTGCACGCCGGCCGCGGTCTCGATGATCGGAATCAGGTCGATCGAGCCTTCGGCGATGCCGCGCTCGCGCTCGAGGTTCGCGAGCAGCCAATCGACCGCGTGCAGGCTGGCCGCGCTCTCGATCTTGGGAACCACGACGCCGTCCAGGCCAGGCTGCACCGTCTCGACCAGGTCGCCGTGGCAGAACGGCGTCGAGGGCGAGTTGACGCGCACGTAGACCAGGCCGCGGCGCGGGCGCTTCACCGCCTCGGCGACCGGCTTGCGCGTCGCCGCCTTGTCGGACACCGCGACCGAGTCCTCGAGGTCGAGGATCACGGCGTCGGCCTCGAGGCCCAGGGCCTTCTCGACGCGCCGCGGCACGTTGCCCGGCGCAAACAGGAGCGAGCGGATCATTGCAGCGGCACTCGCTCGTCCCACTGCGGGTAGGGCTTCACGGCATCCGCCGCCACCGGCGAAGCGCGCCCTTTCAGCACCTGCACGAGCCGCGGCTGCATGCCGAGCTGCGCGCCGGTGGCGGGGTCGACGCGATAGGTGCCCAGGAGCGTGTCGGCCTCGAGCGCGGCAAGCGCGGCGCGCAGCTTTTCGGGCTCGGCCGTTCCGGCGCGGGCGACCGCGGCCGCGAGCACCTGGCCGGCGGCGTAGCCCGCCGCGGCGAGCGGTCCCGGCGGCGTGGCCCACTTCAGGCGGTAGGCGCGCACGAAGCTCGAGTTGCCGGCAGTGGCGAAGCGCGGGTCGTATTCGCTCGAGGCGAGCGTGAACTCCGCGTCCTGCCCGACCCGATCGACGAAGGCCGCGTCCGAAGCCCCGCGCGCGTAAAAAAGGTGCGGCGCGAAGCCGTGGCGCTTGAACGTTTTCACCATTTCGGCCGCATCGCGCGCGTCGCCGAAGGCGATCCACCCGTCCGCATCGGCGCCCATCGCCTGGTAGAGCTGCGGCAGGAAGTCGACCGTAGAGCGCGGATAGACCTCGACGAGCGCGACCTTCAGGCCGAGCCTCGCCGCCTCCACCTGCGCTGCCTCGGCCATCTCGCGCGAAGCGGCGTCGTCGCGCCCGAGGATGTAGAGGGACTTGACGCCGGCCGCGGCGGCGGCGCGCAGCGGGCCCTCGGCATAGGCGGAATAGGGCGCGACCGTCTGGAACACATAGCGCGGCGCACGCTTGTGCACCTGCAGGGACGGCCCCGCCGCGTTCAGCATCACGCGCCGCAGGCGCTCGGCCTCGGCCGTCGCGGCGAGCGTCGCGGCCGAGCCGTACGGGCCGATCAGCACCCCCGCCCCTTCGCGCACGAGCTCGACGTACGCGCTCGCCGCGCGCGCGCCTTCGGAGCCGTCGTCGGCGAGGCGCAGCTCGACCGGCTTGCCGAGCAGGCCGCCGGCGGCGTTGATCTCTTCCTGCCACAGGAGCAGAGCATTGCGGTACTGCGTCGCGGCCGCGGCGTGCGAGCCGCTCTCGGACACCACGGCGCCGACGACCACCGGCTGCGCCACGGCGCTTGCCGCGGCGAGGGCCAGAGCCAGGAGGCTAATAATCCAGGCGGTCATCGACGGCGTGGCCGCGCATCGGGATCAGCGCCGAGCGCTCGAAAGTCATGAACACCGTGCCGTCGGCTTTTTTGCCGGTGGTGCGCACGGTGACGATGCCGTGGTGCGGCCGCGACGCCGACTCGCGCTTGCCGATCACCTCGGACTCGGCGTAGATGGTGTCGCCGGCGAACACCGGCGCGGTCAGGCGCACCTTGTCCCAGCCGAGGTTGGCGACCGTCTTCTGGCTCACGTCGGAGACGCTCATGCCGGTGACGATGGCGAGCGTCAGCGCCGAATTCACCAGCGGCCGCTTGAACTCGGTGCCCGCGCCGTACCGGGCGTCGATGTGCAGCGGATGCTGGTTCATGGTGAGCAGCGAGAACCAGATGTTGTCGGTCTCGGTCAGCGTGCGTCCGGGCCGGTGCTCGTAGACCTCGCCGATCTCGAACTCCTCGTAGTAGCGCCCCGCCGACTCGCGAAAGCGCCTCGCGCCCACTTCCTTTGCCCGGCTGACCATACAATTCCCGTCGTGATAGATGCGTTGAGGCAGATTGTAGGCACGTCGCACGTCCTCACCGCGCCCGAAGACACGAAACCGTACTTTACCGACTGGCGGCGCCAGTACTCGGCGCGCGCCGAATGCGTGGTGCGCCCGGCGAGCACCGACGAGGTGGCGCGCGTAGTGGCGCTGTGCGCCCGGGAAGGCGTGGCGGTCGTGCCCCAGGGCGGCAACACCGGCCTGGTCGGTGGCTCGGTGCCGACCGGCGCTCGCCGCGAGATCGTCCTCGCGCTCGGGCGCATGAACCGCGTCCGCGCGCTCGACGCGCTCAACGACACGGTCACCGTGGAGGCGGGCTGCGTCCTCGCCGACGTGCAGCGCGCCGCCGACGCGGCCGGCAGGCTCTTCCCCCTGTCGCTCGCCGCCGAGGGCAGCTGCCAGATCGGCGGCAACCTGTCGACCAACGCGGGCGGGGTCAACGTGCTGCGCTACGGCAGCGCGCGCGAGCAGGTGCTGGGGCTCGAGGTGGTGCTGCCCGACGGCCGGGTCTGGGATGGGCTGCGCGGCCTGCGCAAGGACAACACCGGCTACGACCTGAAGCAGCTCTTCCTCGGCGCCGAGGGCACGCTCGGTGTGATCACCGCTGCGGTGCTGCGCCTGCACCCGAAGCCGAGCGCGATCGCTACCGCCTGGATCGCGCTCGAGCGGCCGGGCGAGGCGATCGAGCTCCTCGCCGCGCTGCACGAGCGCCTCGGCGAGCGCATTTCCGCGTTCGAGCTGGTTTCGCGCAGCTGCCTCGAAGCCGTGCTCGCGCACGTCCCGGGCGCGCGCGATCCCCTGCCGCGCCCGCACCCCTGGTATGTCCTCGCGGAATTCGCAGACTCGAGCGCCCCGGCCGAGCTGGCCGAGCGCGTGGCGCAGGCTCTGGGCGAGCGCGAGGCCGCGCTTGCGCAAAGCGTCGAGCAGGCGCGCGCGCTGTGGCGCATCCGCGAGTCGATTCCCGAGGCGCAGTTCACCAACGTCAAGCACGACGTGTCGGTGCCGGTATCGCGCAGCGCCGAGCTGATCGAGCGTGCTACGGACGCCTTGAAAAACCAGTATCCGGATGCGCGCGTCTTCGCCTTCGGCCATGTCGGCGATGGCAACATCCACCTCAACATCGGCCCCGAGCGTCTGGTGGCGGAGCGCGCGGCGGTCAACCGCATCGTCTATGACGTGGTCGCCGCCCTCGGCGGCTCGATCTCGGCGGAGCACGGGCTGGGGCAGCTCAAGCGCGAGGAGATCCACTCGCACAAGCCGGCGCTAGAGCTCGAGCTGATGCGCACGCTCAAGCGCGCGCTCGACCCCAAGGGGCTGATGAACCCGGGCAAGGTGCTCTAGCGCTCGCGCGTGAGCCTGACCGGCTTGCCCGCCACCTCTCCGCTGATCAGCCCGCCCTCGACCCGGCCGCGAAAGCGGCCTTCGGGCCATTGCCACTCGATGGCGCGGCCGCGCAGCGAAGGCTCGCTTGCACCTTCGACTTCGATCACCTGGTAGTCCTGGGTGATGCGCACTCGCCAGCCGTCGCCTGCCCAGGTGCCGCGCGCGTTGGCCGGCACGATCCACAGGAAGATGCGGCTCTCGCTGCCCTGATAGCGGTAGGAGCGAGCGAGCTGCACGGTCTCCTCTCGGTCCGGCCGCCAGCCGGACAGGCCGAAGGCATGCGCGACGACGCGCGTGCCGGGCGCGAGCTCGCTGTAGAAGCGCAGCTGCAGCCGCTCCACCAGCTGCGGCAGTAGGTAAACGGTGACCACCGTGGCGCGCGAGATGTCGGCTTCGAGCACGTCGGCGCGCTGGAAGCTCACGCGGTCGGCGACGCCCGCTCGCCGCGCGTTCTCGCGCGACTCCTTCACCATATCCGCTTCGCGCTCAATGCCGAGTCCGCGCGCGCCGAAGTTCTTCGCCGCGGCGATGACGATGCGCCCGTCGCCCGAGCCGAGGTCGACCACCAGGTCGTCGGCGCGCGTGCCCGCGATCTCGAGCATGCGCTGCACCACCTCGTCCGGGGTGCCGATGAACGGCACGCGCCAGAAGGCATCGTCGGTCTCGACCGCCTTCGCGAGCGCAGTGACGCCCAGCAGCGCGAGCAGCGCCATTTGTCTCATAGCGAAAACTCTAGCGCAAAAAAAAGCCCGACCGGAGCCGGGCTTCAATTGCGATGCAGGAAGTTACTTGGTGTCTTTCTTCGCCTCGGCCTTGGCCTGGCCCTTGGCTTTCTTCTCGGCCTTCGCCTTGGCTTTCTTCTCGCTTTTCGCGGGCTTTGCCGGCGTGGCCGGCGTCGCCTTCTGCGTCTCGACCGCGGTCTTGCCTTTCGGCTCGGCCGGGGTTGCCGGCGCGGCTTTCTGCGCCTGGGCGAACGCGCTGACCGCGAACGCCGACGCGATCAAGGTCACTACGAGCTTCTTCAGCATGGGGGACATCCTCCAGTTCTGGTTGATGATCGATCCGACTTCGGATCTGACCCCAACAACGCGCGGCGATCGGACAGGTTGACAAGGCATAATGCGCGAAAAGATGCGGCTGGACGATTTCCTCGAGCGGCTCCCCGGCGGCGACCTCTGGGTCTTCGGCTACGGCTCGCTGATGTGGTCGCCCTGCTTCAGCTATCGCGAGAAGGCGCTGGCGCGCGTGCACGGCTTCCACCGCGCGCTGTGCATCCTGTCGACGCGCTATCGCGGCACGCACCGCAAGCCCGGCCTGGTGATGGGGCTTTGTCGCGGCGGCTCGTGCTGGGGCATGGCGTTCCGCATCCCGCGGCGCGAGGTGCGCCGCTGCCTGGTGCGCCTGTGGAACCGCGAGATGACGCGCCGCGTGTACGAGCCGCGCCTCGTGCCGGCGAGGCTCGCCGGCGGCCGCACCGTGGCCGCGCTCGCGTTCCTCGCCGACCCGGAGCATCCGTCGTACGTGCGCGAGCTCGACCTGCACGGCCGCGCGCGGCTCGTGGCGCAGGGCATCGGCCAGCGCGGGCCGTGCGTCGACTACATCCGCAACACGCTCGACCACATGCACGACGTCGGCGTGCGGGATCCGCATCTCGAGCGCGTGCTGCAGGCGGCGCTTACCTTGCGGAATTCACTGCCTGGGCGCAGCGTGCGAGCGCCTGTGCGAGTCGGGCGCGCTGCGTCCCGAAGTTCAGTCTGACGAAGCGCGGCGCGCCGAACTGCGCGCCCGGCGAGAGCGCCACCCCGTGGCGAAGGAAGAGCTCGTGCGGGTCGGCGGCTTTCAGGCCGGAGCAGTCGATCCAGGCGAGGTAGGTCGCCTGCACCCGCGCCACGGGAAGATTTATTTCTCGGAGCACTAGCTCGTGGTTGCCGCGCAGGTATTCGATCTGCGCCGCGAGCCATGCGTCGCCTTCGCGAAGCGCGGCGAGCGTAGCGGCGTAGCCGAATACCGAGGGCGAGGGCAGCACGTGCGCGCGCACGTCGGCCGCCATCTCGTCGCGCAGACGTGGCTCCTCGGCGATCGCCCAGGCGCATCCGGCGGCGGGAAAGTTGAATGCCTTGTTCGCCGACATGAGCGTCACCGTGCGGCGCGAGACCTCGGGCGCAAGGCTGGCGATGGGCACATGGCGCGCCTTTGGATCGAGCACCAGGTCGCAGTGGATCTCGTCCGAGACGATGATCGCGTCGCGCGTCAGCTCGGCGAAGCGCGTCAGCTCCTCGCGGGTGAAGACCGTGCCGCCGGGATTCTGCGGATTGCACAGATACGCCATCCGGCACGAGGTGCGCTTGATGACGTCGGCATCGAGTACCCAGCGTCCGGCCTCGAGCACCAGGGGAACCTCGGTATGCGGCCGTGGCGCGAGCTCGAGCGCGCGCTTGAAGTGCTGGTAGACCGGCGCGGGCAGCAGGGCGCGCTCGCCCGGCGCGATCAGGCGCCGCGCGGCGAGGTGCAGGCCGGGCACCACGCCCGGCAGGAACACGATCCAGGAAGGCTCAATTCGCCAGCCGTAGCGCGCGCGCAGGCGCTCGACGATCGCCTCGCGCAGCTCGTCAGGAGCGCCGGTATAGCCGAAGATCCCGTGCCGCACGCGCGCCTCGAGCGCCTCTAGGACGGCGCGCGGTGCGCGGAAATCACTGTCGGCCACCCAGAGGGGGATGACGTCGGCGCCGTAGCGGTCCCAGCGCAGGCTCCACGTGCCCGCGCGCTCGACGGGCGAATCGAAGTCTACTTCGTGGGCGGCTTCGACTGCGGGTCCTCGGGCTGGCCCTGGCCTTCTTCCTTCTCCTGCTGCTCCATCCCGGCCTTGTAGGGATCTTCCTCGAGCCGGTTCATGCTGTCGTCGATCTGCTCGGTCTCGACCGCCTGCGACTGGGCATTGAGGTGGGCGGGGAACCAGGTGGCGATCTGGGGAACGAACATCACCACCGCGATCGCCAAGCACTGCAGGACCATGAACTCGAACATGCCCTTGTAGATCGTGCCGAGCGACCACTCCTTCACCACCTGCTTCAGGTAGTAGGCCGACATCGCCACCGGCGGCGAGAGATAGGCGGTCTGCATGGTCACGGCGACCAGCGCGCCGAACCACACCATGAAGAGGTCCGGCGGGATGCCGAAGCTTTGCGACAGCGCGGGCTTCAGCGAGTCGATGACCGGATAGAAAATCGGCAGGAACACCAGGATGATCGCCGGCCACTCGAACGGCCAGCCGAGGAGGAAGAGCAGGACGATGACGAAGGCGAGCATGACCAGCGGCGGCACCGGCAGCGAGGTCATCGCCTCCGTGACCCAGGTCGCCGTGCCCATCCGCGCGAACACGGCGCCGAAGATGTTCGACGTCACCGCGAGCAGCAGCACCATGCTCGAAGTGGTCATGGCGCTGATCACCGCCTGGCGCAGGCCGGCAAACGTCAGGCGCCGGTAGACGATGGCCAGGATGATCGCGCCCAGCGCGCCGATGCCGGAAGCCTCGGTCGGCGTAGCGAGACCGGCGAGGATCGAGCCGAGCGTCGCGGCGATGAGCAGCATCAGCGGCAGCACGCCGACCACGACCTCCCTGATGATCGCCACCGGGTCGGTGACGCGCTCCTCCTTCGGCACCGGCGGCCCGAGCTTCGGGTTGAGCGTCGCGCGGCCGATGAGGTAGACAAGGTAGATGCCGGCGAGGAGGAAGCCGGGCCCGAAGGCCGCGGCGTAGAGATCGGCCACCGAGACGCCGAGCACCGGTCCCATCACGATCAGCATCACGGAGGGCGGGATGAGGATGCCGAGCGTGCCGCCCGCGGTGATCGCGCCCGCGGAGAGCTTGGCATCGTAGTGCGTCTTGATCATGATCGGGCCGGCCATGATGCCGAGCACCGTCACCGCCGCGCCAACGATGCCGGTCGCCATCGCGAACACGGTCGAGGTCAGGATCACGACGATGTAGAGCGAGCCGCGCACCGGCGCGAGCACCATGCGCAGCGCCGAGAACAGCCGCTCCATCAGCCCCGCCTGCTCGGTGATGAAGCCCATGAAGATGAACAGCGGCACCGCCGCGAGCAGCTCCTCCTTCATCATGCC
>Ga0075434_100000562_pt1 | contig 28529 bp, 23 predicted proteins | sample RhiMethybrSRZTD3_FD_75298 | JGI IMG/M metagenome (GOLD analysis project Ga0075434, IMG submission 75298) | Populus rhizosphere microbial communities from Tennessee, USA - Rhizosphere MetaG P. TD hybrid SRZTD3 | ecosystem: Host-associated > Plants > Roots > Rhizosphere > Soil | place: USA... | reverse complement strand
TGTGCGACATCGGGCTGCCGGGAGGGATGGACGGGTATGCCGTCGCGCAGGCGATCCGGGCCGACCGCGCCAGCGGCTCTCCCTACTTGATCGCCGTCACGGGCTACGGCATGCCGGCGGACAAGGCGCACGCAGAGGAGGCGGGGTTCGATCAATTCTTCGTCAAGGGCCGCGACCCTCGCATCCTGCTCGACCTGATCGACCAGCTGCCGCGGCTGTAGGCGCCGGGTCTCGGGCTTAGGGCGCGATCTCCGCCACCGGCGCGGACGGCAGATCGAGCGTGAAGCGGACGCGGGTCCCGACACCTGCCTGCGACGCCATCTTCAGGCCCGATCCGAGGCGATCGAGCAGGTCGCGGCAGATGCTGAGGCCGAGCCCCGCCGCCAGCGAGCGGGTGTCGATCCCGGTCCCGGTATCGGACACGGAGAACTCCACGCGTCGGTGGTCGCGCGGCAGCGCGGCGATCGTCACCGATCCCGCGTCGGTCGCCTGCAGGGCGTTCATCGCGAGATTGAGCACGACGCGGCGCAGGACGCCGGGAAACCCCAGTCGATGGTCGACCATGTGGTGCGGGGTGTCGAACCGCAGCGCGATCACCTTGGCCTCCCGGAGCGGGGCGACGACCTGCTCGACGTCCGCGAAGACGTCGCGGATCGAGAACGGCCGTGGCTCCCCGTCCAGCGGAAGGTGCTTGCCCCGCGCCAGCTCTTCGACGTCCGAGGCGAGGACGCACAGCGAGAAAGCGGCGCTGCGAATCAGGCCGAGCCGCCGGTGCTGCACGACGTTCACCGGTCCGCCCTCGCCCTGCTGCAACCCCTCAGCGAGAATCTGGATCGCCGCTACGGGAGAGCGCAGATCGTGGGCGAGCGCGGCGGCGAGCTCGAACTGGTCGCCGCCCTGATCCGGCCCGGGGGGCCAACTGCGGCGCCGGCCCACGGGGCGCTCGACGATCCGCACCGGCTGCGAACCCTCGCTCATGCGAGCGCCGGCAACCGCGACCCGTGCCGGTCGCGCCCTGCGTCGGGTACTCCGCGCCTGCTCATCATGCGGTGCAGTGTCGCCCGCCCGACCCCGGCGAGCCGCGCCGCATCGGCGACGTCGCCAGCGGCGCGGTCGATGACCCACTGCAGGTAGCGCGATTCAAAATCGCGTAGAAACCGGCCGCGCGCGTCGTGCAGTGTCCCGGCGAGCATGTCGCCGGCACCATCCGGGGGCAAGCGCGGGGCGTCGGGTTGCGCCAGTGCGAGGTCTTCGGGCCCGATGTCGCACCCGGCCGCGACCGAGACGGTCGCCCACTCGATCGCGTTCTGGAGCTCCCGCAGGTTGCCACGCCACCGATGTTCCCTCAGGGCCCCGAGCGCCGCCTCCGACAGCTTCGGGATCGGGGTCTCGGGCCGATTGCGACGCCAGTAGTTCGTGAGAAACAGATTCGCGAGGAGCGGGATGTCGTCTACGCGCTCGCGCAACGGCGGCAGGTGCAACCGCACGACGTTGAGACGGTAATAGAAATCCTCCCGCAAGCGGCCGCCGCGCACGGCTCCCTCGGGATTGGCGTTGCAGGCGGCGATCAAGCGTACATCGACCGTGGCATCCGGCACTTCGCTACCCACCCGGCGGACCACGCCATCATCCATGACCCGCAGCAGCTTCGCCTGCGTCGCGGCGGGCAGGTCGAGGACCTCGTCCAGGAACAGCGTGCCGCGGTGCGCGATCTCGAGCAGTCCCGGTTTGTCCCGGACCGCGTTCGTGAATGCGCCCTTGCGGTGTCCGAACAGCTCGGACTCGCACAGCCCGTCGGGCAGCGCCGCGCAATTGATCGGGACCATCGGGCTGCCGGCGCGGCGGCTGTGCTGGTGGATGAACTGGGCGAGCAGCTCCTTGCCGGTACCGGTTTCGCCGGTGACCAGGATCGGGATATCCGTCGGAGCCACGCGCCGGGCCAATTCGAGGGCTGACCGAAACGACGGCGCCCGTCCGATCGGGGTGATCATGGCCCGGCGTGTGGTGGTGAGCCGCAACGCGGTGCTGCGGGCGGGTGCGGCGCACCGCGGCGTCACATCGGCCCCGTGGGACGCCATGCCCACGAGGAGCTGCAGGTGAGTCGCGGCGAATGGCGTGGGGAGGTAGTACCACGCGCCCGACTGCCTCGCCTGCTCCTCACCCTGTGTCGTGGGTGCCGCCGCGATGATGATGACTCTGGCGTCGGCATTCGTCGCGAGCGCCGCCTGCAGCACGGCGAGATCACCCCCCGGCTGCAACCCCTCCTCCACGATGACGACGTCGCAGCGGTCGCGTCGCAGCAGCTCCGCCGCCGCGTCACTCGTGCCGCACGCGATCACGTCGAAACCACCGAGCTGCAGGATCGCGAGGCAGCACTCGCGCTGCGACGCGGCGCTGTCCGCGATCAGCACGCGAACGGACCCCCGCGGGCGCTCCGGGTCTACAACAGGGCTCGCCATGGCGGCACCGGAAGGCATGGACCGGGCCACACCCGGTTGGTGCCGGGCGCGCCCGGCATCCGTAGCGACGGATACGGGGAGACACCACGGGGATGACGGGCGTGCCCTACAGTGTGTCGTGTCGTCCGGACCGATTGCACCGATTCGAGTCATCGCCGCGGCTGTTCCACGAAGGCACGTAACCACGAGTGCTGCGGCGTGGGCGACCCCGTGTAGAGCGCGGACCCGGCGCGCAGCAGCAGCGAGGCGGAGTCTTCGGGCTTGTACGCGAGATTGGCGGCGGTCGCGTAGCCGGCCCTGAGGATGACGGCCTCGGGGTCGACGCCGATCTCCCGGGCGACCGCGACGCGCGCCGGGCGCGCGAGACGCACGGCGAGCCCCACCGCGCCGCCGGCATCGGTCGCGGGCGCGAGCACCGCGAATTCCGCATTGCCGGGCCTCCCGACGGTATCGCTCACGCGCAGGGTCTGGCGGACTTCCTGGGCGGATCGCGTCGCCACGAGGGTGTGTCGTGATTCCGCAGCCGGGGGAAGGTCGATCGCGAAGATCACACACGACAACCCGTGACGCTGACGCGCCGCGAGGGCGCCCAGCTCGCGGGCGCGACGCACCAGTCCCTGCCAGCTGTACAGCCCGGTAAGCGGATCGAACAGATTCTCGGTCGCGCCCTGGTCGATCTCGTGCTTGGCCTCCACGTAGGCGCGGCACTCGCGAGCGACATCCCCGGGCGAGAGCCAGAGCCCGATGCTGTCGCGCGCCCCGACGCGCAACAGCGCGAGGCGCTGCTCGAAGGTCGGGGGTGCAGGGGCGAAGAAGAGCACCGGCGTCGTCGGGCTGACGCGATGCTCGGCGAGCAGCGCCTGACACACCATGGGCGCCGTCAAATCGGGCAGTGCGGTGTCGACCAGGACGAGGTCCGGCGGCAGGGTGGACGCCTGTTCGAGCGCGCTTTCCCCCGTCGTCACGCGGGTAACCGTGAACTCGGTCTCGAGCACCTTCGAGAGCGGGCCGACGCCGGCGTGCTCCTCGGCACCCGCGAAGAGCACATGCGGACGGCCCGCGAAGGGCGGATCGATCCGTTTCGGGGCAGCGGTGGTCATGAACCCATGCTGCACGTTCGCAAAGATGACGCCAGCGTCGCCCGCCCGTCCGCTGGCCCGGAACTTGTATCCTGCTCGCGTCACGAAATCGGAGGAGCGACCCCATGTCAGGCGAAGTGGATTCCGTCGAGTCACTCGAGTCCCTCGAAGCGCGCTTCGCGCCCCCCAATGGCAACGGGCCGGCGGCCAGCGCTGCGTCCCACGCGCTGGCGCCGGTCGCAATCCGGAGCCCGCGGGCGACACTGCTCGAGCTGCCGTACACCGCGGCGGCCGACCCGGAAATCGAATCCGACATTCGCGCGTTGCTCGAGCAGATCGCGTCGGCCGTCGTCGCGGAGCTGCAGCCGGCGGCCGTGTTGGTGCGGGGCAGTCTCGGGCGGGGAGAGGGCGGGGCGTTCCGCGCCGACCGCGAGACGGTGGTGACGACGGATGTGGAGCTGGTGGCGGTCCTGACGGGTCGTGGCGCGACGCTGCGCGCCTGGAAGGCGCGCCGCCGCACCGCCACGCTGCGCGACACGCTGGCGGAGACGTTTGCGATTCCCCAGCTCGACCTGGTCACCGTCCCGGCGCGCCTGCTGCGGGAGCCGCCGCCGTCGCTCACCACGTTCGAGCTGCTGCGGTCGTCGCGCATCCTGTCGGGCAGCGTCGAAGTCGCCCGTCCCGCCGCCGTCCCCGTCGAGCGGATCCCACCGGGAGACCTGATGCGGCGGCTGCGTCGCGCCGGGAACGGGCTGCTGTTCGCGTGGTCGCGCCTGCGGATCGGGGAGGGAGAGCTGCCCGAGACGATGGCGCGCGGCGTCCGCTCGACGACCGACGGCGCCTATCTGGCCTGCGGGGATACCTGGCTCTTTCGGACGCGTCACTACGACCATCGTCTCGCGGTGCGCGCCGAATGGCTGCGTCTGCCGTTCTCCTCGGGGCCGGGGCTCACCGAGCGGCTGCGTGACGAGTTTCAGCTGGCCGCGCGGGAGTGCCTGTTCCCGACGCCGCGCGGCGGGCTGTCGCGGGCGCAATCGATCGCGCGGTGGGAGCGCGCGGCAGTGGAGTGGCTGGGGTGCTTCCGCGCCTGCAAGCAGCGCGCGTGGTGGGGTCGCTACGGGTTGGAGATTCCGGGCGCCGGGCTGCATCCGCTGCGGCGGGCGTTGGAGACGATGCTGGAGCCGGTGCGGCACCGCGAGGGTGGCGCCATTGGGACCGGGGCGCAGCGCGCGGTCCTGCCCTTGTTGATCGAGTGGACGCTCGACGGCTGGGACGATCCCAATCGGCGGGACCGCGTCGCGTCGTTGCTCGGCAACAGCCACAACGAAGCGCGCGACCTGTCCTATCTCGTCCTGAAGTTCCTGAGCGCGCTGCAGCTGCCACAGGTGGCGGCGCCTACACCGCACGCGCTGCCGTCGCTCAGCGCGGGCGCGTAGATAACTTCAGCCCCATTATTGTGCGCGCCCCAGATCTTGGTTTGTTCCAGATTGGGGCGCAGTGTTGCTTACTGAGTCGGTGTGTCGTCATATAACTCCATTTATTACAAAATGTTACACAAGGCACCGAAATGAGGCGGATGGCATTGCGCTTGCGCCTCCGTGAGGCATCTTCTCGACCCCTGTAGGCGCAGGTAGAGACTCTCAAGCGCGGGAACCTTGCCCATGAACACGAAGGACGTCACGGTCACGAAAGGAATCGTCCGCATTTCGCCGATGCTCGCCGCGCAACACCCCCCCGCTCGAGAAGAGTCCACCACCGCCCCATTGCTCAGTGAGCTGGTGTCCCACCTGCGCGAGAGCCGGACGCAGCTGCGCGAGGAATGGGCGCGACGCATCACGCTGGCCCAGCTGCTCACGGCGATGTCGGAGGACGAGATTTTCGCCGAAGCGACTTCCGTCTACGACAACTACGTCGAAGCGCTGGCGACAGGCACGTTCGAAGCGTTGCAGGCCTACTCGCGCAACCTCTCGGAGCGCATCATTCCGCGCGGCGTCGAGACCCACGAGGTGGTCGGGATCGTGCTGCTGCTGCGCGACGTCATGGCCCGCTCGCTGTTCGCCAAGTACCACGAAGATTTCACGCAGCTCAATCGCATCCTCGACGCCTACGAGCCGGCGGCGAATCGCATCGCCAACACGGTGGCCGTGGGCTTCGTGCAGGAGCGCGAACGCATCATCCTGCAGCAGCAGGAAGCGATTCGCGAGCTCTCGACGCCGGTGCTGCAGGTGCGCGAGCGACTGCTCATCCTGCCGATCATCGGCGTGATCGACCCGCATCGTGCCCGCCAGCTCACCGAGCAGCTGCTGCGCGCGATTCGCACCAACCGCGCGAAGGTCGTCGTGATCGACATCACCGGCGTGGCGGCGATGGACGCCAACGTCGCCAATCACCTCGTGCAGACCGTCGAAGCGGCGCGCCTCCTCGGAGCGACGGTCATCGTCACCGGGCTCTCCCCCGAAATCGCGCAGACCCTCGTGACGATCGGCGTGGACCTGAGCGAGATGGCGACGGTCGGCGATCTCCAGGGGGGCATCGAAGAGGCCGAACGGCTGCTCGGATACAAGGTGCTGCCATTGGTCGAGGTGGGGACGCAGTCCTGACCGGCCACGGAGGATGCGGTGGAAGTCCCGATCCTGAAGCAGGGGCAGTACCTCATCGCCTCGATTCAGTCCGCGCTCACGGACGCGGATCTGTCGCAGCTGCGCGAGGCCTTGATCGCGCAGGTCGGACGCTACCGCGCCCGCGGCGTCATCGTGGACGTGACCGCGCTCGACGTGATGGACTCGTTTGCCGTGCGCACGCTGCGCGATGTCACGCACATGGCGCGGTTGCGGGGCTCCGAGACGGTCATCGTGGGGATCCAGCCGGAAGTGGCGTTCGCGATGGTCCAGCTGGGGTTGACCCTCAAGGGCGTCGCGACCGCGCTCGATCTGGAAGAGGGGCTCGCGTTCCTGAACCAACAGGCGCGCGCCCGCGTCGACCATGCCCGCTGACGAGCGCCGGCTCGCGGTCGCGTCGACCATGCCCGCTGACGAGCGCCGGCTCGCGGTCGCGACCGACAAGGACGTCGTCAGCGCACGACAGCTGGGCCGGGAGCTGGCGGCGGGGTTCGGATTCTCTCCCGGAGACCAGACCGTCATCGCCGCGGCGATCTCCGAGATCGCCCGCAACATCCTCATGTACGCCAGGCGCGGCGAGGTGGTGCTCCGTGTCACCCATGATGGCCCCCGCTCCGGCATCGTCGTCGTCGCCCGGGACGAGGGTCCGGGAATCCCCGATGTCACACGCGCGCTGACGGACGGCTACTCGACGTCGGGCGGCCTGGGTCTCGGACTGCCCGGCGCCCGGCGCCTGATGGACGAGTTCGAGATCGTGACCGACGTCGGTCACGGCACTACCGTCACCATGAGCAAACTCAAGCGCCCGCAGCGCTGAGTCGCTGCCTGCCTCCATGGTCAGCCTCTTCCAGCCGGCTCGCTTCCTCGACGTTGGAGTCGCGTCGACGGCCCTCGATGGACCGGACGCCTGCGGCGATCTGCACCTGGTCCGTCACGTGAATGGGGCGCATGAGGCAGCAGTGCTGGTGGCCGTCGTGGACGGCCTCGGCCACGGCCAGGAGGCCGCCGCGGCGGCGCGCATCGCGATCGATACGCTCGACCGGCACGCGGGTGCGCCGATCCCGGACTTGATCCGGCTCTGCCATGCGGCGCTGGTCGGCTCGCGCGGCGTCGTGATGAGCGTTGCCCAGTTCGACGTCGCTCGCGACACGATGACGTGGGTGGGGCTCGGCAACGTCGCGGGTGTACTGGTGCCGGGCGATCGCGTGAGCCGGCCACTGTACACGACGCTCGTGACCCGGGGCGGGATCGTCGGCACCGCCCTCGGCCCGCTGCCGATCCGCCCCTGGGTCATCCCGATCCAGCCGCTGGACCAGCTCGTGCTCGCCACTGACGGTGTGCATTCGGATTTCAGCGACGCCATCTCGTTGCATCAGGGCCCGCAGCAGACGGCGGCCAGGGTGCTTGCGCGACATAGCAAAGGCACCGATGACGCGTTGATTCTCATCGCCCGCTACCTGGGAAGCGGGGACCAATCATGACCACATCCGAACAGCAACCGATCGAACACGCGGGCGCGTTACCCCTCGTCCCGACCGCCTCGACCAGCCGCATGCGCATCCTCGCCGTGGGCGGGGAAGCCGCCCCCGCGAGCCACCTGCGACGCTGGGCCGACGAGCTGGAAATGGACTTCGAATGGTCGTCGGATATCCCCCAGGCCGTGCGCCTGCTCGCCGAAAAGCAGTGGAGCGCGGTGCTCGCCGTGTTCGGCGAACGCCAGGACGAGGAGCTGACCTGGTGGGCGGATACGTTGCGCGTGGCGAATGTCACGCGGCACCTCATCGCCGTCGCCGACCGGCCGTCGATGGGACTCGCCCTGCGGGCCGAGCGGCTCGGGGTGTCGGACCTCCTGACCCGGCCCGTGCGGCGCGAAGCGTTCCAGGCCGCGCTGCGACGCATCGCGTCGGAGACGGAAACCGGGTTGCCGCTCCCCGCCGTGCAGCCGCACGCCGTCGGACCCTATGCGCTCGTGGGGGAAAGCCCGGTCATGCTGGACGTCTATAAGCTCCTGGCGCGCGTGTCGGCTACCACGGTCACTGTGCTGCTCCAGGGGGAATCCGGCACCGGGAAGGAAGTCGTCGCCCGCACGATCCATTTGAGCGGCCCGCGCGCCGCCCGACCGTTTGTCGCCGTCAACTGTGCCGCCATCCCCGAGAACCTGCTGGAGAGCGAGCTGTTCGGCCACGAGAAGGGGGCCTTCACCGGCGCGGTCGCGCGCAAGATCGGGCGGTTCCAGCAGGCCACCGGGGGAACGCTGTTCCTCGACGAAGTGGGTGATCTCAGCCTTCCCCTGCAGGCGAAGATTCTGCGGGCGGTGCAGGAGCGCGAGATCGAGCGCGTGGGCGGCGCGGAGCCGATTCCGGTGGACGTACGGCTGATCGCCGCCACGAACCACGACTTGCGGGCGGCGTTGGACGCCGGGCGCTTCCGGGAGGACCTCTACTATCGTCTGGCGGTGATGGTCATCGAGCTCCCTCGCTTGGTGGATCGGGGCGATGATCTGCTGCTCCTGGCCGCGTTCTTCACCAACCACATCGGGGAGCGATACGGCAAGCGCATTACGTCGCTGTCCCACCGTGTCGTCGACGTGCTCCGCAGCCGCCCGTGGAACGGCAATGTCCGGGAGCTGCGCAACGTCATCGAGCGGATGGTGGTGGTTGCCCGCTCGGAGATGTTGTCCGTGGAGGATCTGCCCCCCGAGCTGCGGGGTGAGGACAAGATGCCGGCGGACCGCGCGCGTGGCGGCCTGCTGACCCTCGCCGAAACGGAAGCGCGCCATATCACCCGCGTGCTGGCGGAGACGGCCGGACAGGTCGGTGCGGCCGCGGAAATCCTCGGCATTCACCGCAACACCCTCACCCGCAAGATCCGGGAATACGGGTTGTGAAGGTCGAACAGGCGCTGCGCCTGCTGCCCAACCTCGAGGCCCTGGCGCCGCTGCGCGCGCAGCTCCTCGCGGTTTCGCGCGCCGACGAGCGGACCCGCTGGGCGAGCGCCGCGGCATACCTGACGGTGGGCAAGCGCGCGGTGGAGGGAGCGACGCTCCGGGAGCGCCTGGACGGGCTGGTCGAGCAGGTCAGCACGCACCTGCGGGTGCTGTACCGGTCGGTGGTCGATGCGATCGAAGCGCAGGAAGCCGGTGAGACGCACCGGGCGATCGCCGCGCTGCAGCGGGCGGGGGTGTTCGAAGTGCGCGCGGGTCGCTACCGCCAGGCGGAGGCGTGGTACGAAGCGGCCCTCAACCTCGCCGCCGAGCTGTCGGATCGCGGCGCCGAGCTCGAGTTGTTGCGCCTGCGCGGTGCGTTGAGCCTGACGCTCGGCCAGTACGCGGCGGCGGCGCGGGACTGCCAGCGCAGTCTCGCGCTCGCCGAGGCAGAGTTCAACGACTCCGCGGTGATCGCCGCGTGCGAGGAGCTCGGCAACATCCATCGCGTCATGGGTGAGTCAGCCGGCGCGCAGTCGTGGTACGAGCGGGGGCTCGGTCTCAACGGCACGCACGGAGTGCGCAGCGGATGGCTGCTGTTGCGGTTGGGGGATCTGGCCCGGGAGCGCGACGACATCCGGGCTGCCACCGCGCTGCTCGATCGGGCACGGGAGTACATGCGGGCCGGGGCCGATGCCGCCGGAATGGCGCAGACGCTGAGTGCCCAGGGGCAAGTGCACATCGCGCAGGGCCACCACGCCGCCGCGCTGGGTTGCTATCGGGAAGCGCTCGTGTGGGCCCGGCAAGGGCCCGAGCCCGCCAATCTCGAGGTCGACATCCGCATCCGGCTGTCGGAGCTGGCGCTCGAGTCGGGGCGGTGGTTGGAAGCCGAAGCGGATCTGCGGCAGGCGGAGCAGGCGGCCCTCGCCCACGGTCTGACTCGCTCCCTGGTGGAGATCTACACGCTCCTGGGACGGCTCAGCGGGCGGGAAGGCGAAGAGACGGGCTTCGTGTTCTTCGAGCAGGCGCTCGAGCTGCGCGCGGTCCTGGAGCTCGATGCGCTGGTCGAGGCGGACGTGTGCCTCGCCTACAGCCAGTTTCACAGCGCCCTCGGCAACGTCGACGCGTCGCGGGCGTACCTCGAACGGGCCGGGGAAACGTATCAGGCGCGCGGCCAGGCGAGCGGCGCCGAGCGCGTGCACCGCGAGCTGTCCCGGCTCGGCGTCGCCTGAGCGGCATCCCCGGGGAAACGACTACTCGTAGCGCAGGGCGACGATCGGATCGAGCGCGGCCGCGCGGCGCGCGGGCCAGATGCCGAAGAACAGGCCGATGGATGCGCTGAAGGCGAACGCGATGACGATCGAGAAGAGCGAGATCGCCGTATTCCATTGCGCCAGAGCGGACAAGAGCAGCGCCCCCGTCGTCCCGAGGAGCACCCCCAGCAGGCCGCCCCCGAGACAGAGCACCATCGCTTCTACCAGAAACTGGAGGAGGATGCTGCGGCGGGAGGCGCCGATCGCCATGCGGACGCCGATCTCGCGCGTGCGCTCCGTAACCGACACCAGCATGATGTTCATGATGCCGATGCCGCCCACGAGCAGGCTCACGCCGGCGACGCTGGCGAGCAGGAAGCTGAAGGTCGAGGTCGTCTGCTGGAACGTCGCGATGACGTCGCTCTGGCTGGACATCTCGAAGTCGTTGTCCTTGCCATCGGGGATCTTGTGGGCGCGCCGCAGCACGCGCTCGACTTCGATCATCGCCAGGTTCATGTGCGGCAGGTCAGCGACCTTGCCGGTGAGCCGGCGCAGGCGGTCGCTGCCCATCACGCGGTAGCGCGCCGTCTGCAGGGGGATCAGGATGTCGTTGTCCGGGTTGCCGCGCCCGCTGCCGCTGGTCCCTTTCTCGGACAGGATGCCGACGACCTCGAAGGGAATCCCCCGAATCTGGATCTCATTGCCGATGAGCGTCGCGGCGTTCGCCTTGAGCAGATCCGGCACGTCGGCTCCGAGGACCGCGTAGCGGCGACGCGCGTCGTCATCCCCGGCGCTGAACATCCGGCCGGAGGTCATCGTGTAGCCCTTCACGGGGCCGTAGTCGGGCGTCGTGCCGGTGACGCCGACGTTGATGTTCGTGCTGCCGTACTGCACCTGATAATCGTCGTTCAGCTCCGGGACGAAGCCGACGAAGTAGCGGGCGTCCTGAGCCAGCGCGGTGTAGTCGTCGACGGTGAGGCTGATCTTGACGGCGCTCGCGACGCCATCCTGGTAGCTCTGGCCCGGCTCGATGGTGAGCAGCGTCGGGCCGAGGCTGTGGATACGCTCCTCGACCGCCTTCCGGGCGCCGTTGCCGAGCGCCACCATGGTGATCACCGCGCCGACGCCGATGATGATCCCCAGCATCGTGAGCAGCGACCGCAGCTTGTTGGCGCGCACCGCCTGGAGTGCGACGCGAACGATCTCCTCGATCAGCATCGGATTTCCCCTCCCGCCCGAGCCTCGAGCCTACTGCTGTCGCACGCCGGGGAGGCCGCCGCCCGCCCGGGTCTGTGCCTTCTTCTGCTGCTTGTCGAGGTCATTGACCAGGCCGGATGTCGGCAGGATCAGGACCGTGTCTCGTTCGCTCAGGCCGCTCAGCACCTCGGTGTAATCGAGATCGGTGAGGCCGACCAGGATGTGCAGCGGCGTCGCGCGTCCGTTCCGCAGCACGAAGGTCACCCGCGTCTCGGCGCCGGTCGTGTCGGGCGGTGGGTCGGACTTCGGCGGGGACGGCGGATCGGCGGCGGGCCGCGCGGTCGCCTCGCCCTCCGTCGCGACGCGCGTCGGATCGGTGCGAGCGAGCCGGCGGCGCAGCACCTTCTTGTCGAGCCCGAGCCAGTTGGCCGCGGCGCCGATGTCCGCCTCAGTGCGCAGCGCGGCGTTGGGGACGGCGAGCACGTTGTGCCGCTCGCCGACCTTGATATCGATCTCCGCGTTCATTCCCGGTTTCAGCAAATGTCCCGGGTTGACGATGTTCACGAGCACCGGAAACATGGTGACGTTCTGTCGCACCTGTGCCTTGGGCTCGATTTTCAGGACCTTCCCCTCGAACGGCCGGTGCGGGTAGGCGTCCACCGTGATGCCCACGGGCACGCCCTGGTGCACGCGCCCGATATCGGTCTCGTCCACCATCGCCTGCAGCTGGACGGTGTCGAGGTTCGCCATCGTGAAGATCACGGTGCCGCCGCCCACGTCCCGGGTCGGCGAGGAGATGACGGTGCCCAGCTCGACGTACTTGTCGATGATGGTGCCGGTCACCGGTGCGACGAGCCTGGTGTCGTTCAGCGCGTCGCGCGCCACCTGCAGGTCGGAGCGCGCGCGCACCACACCGGCCGTCGCGGCCGCGTCCGCGAGACGCGCCGCCTCGTATTCGGTTTCGGTGATGGCCTGCACCTTGTACAGCGTATCGGCCCGGGCGAATTGCATCTTGGCATTCGTCGACTGGGCCAGCGCCATGTTCAGGTTGGCGACGGCCTGCTCCACGCTGCTGCGCGGCAGGCGGGGATCCACTTCCGCCAGCAGCGTGCCGACGCGCACGTCCGCGCCGCTCTGCACGTGCATGCCGATGATTTCGCCCGACGCCTTCGACTTCACATCGACGGCGAGGACCGGTTGAATCGCGCCGGCGGCCGACACCCGCAGGAGGATGTCGCGGCGTTCGACAGGTATGGCTTCGAACTCCGCCGCCTGCTCAGCGGGCTTTTTGCAGCCAACCGCCGTCGCGATGAGAATGGCGCTCCACCAATAGATCGGTTTCATGTGCGGCGCCCCACGGTGATGTCCCGCTCCACGATGCCGTCCCGCAGGTGGAGTTGGCGGCGCGCGTGCGCCGCGATATCGAGCTCATGGGTCACCAGCACGATGGTCTGGCCGGATTCCCACAGGTCTTCGAACAAGGCCATGATCTCCTCGCCGGTCCGCGTATCGAGATTGCCGGTCGGCTCATCGGCGAGCAGGATGCTCGGCGTATGGACGAGCGCCCGGGCGATGGCGACCCGCTGCCGTTGGCCGCCGGAGAGCTCGTTGGGCAGATGCTCCATGCGGTCGGCGAGGCCGACGAGCTCGAGGGCCGCCGCGGCCGCCTCGCGGCGGGCCTTGAGACCGACGCCCGCGTAGATCAGCGGCAGCTCCACGTTGTGCAGCGCGTCGGCCCGCGCCAGGAGATTGAACGTCTGAAAGACGAACCCGATCTCCTTGTTGCGGATCCGCGCCAGCTCCAGGTCGTCCAGGTCGCTGACGTCCCGGCCGTTGAGCCAGTACTCCCCGGCGGTAGGTGTATCGAGACACCCCAGCAGATTCATGAGGGTAGTCTTCCCCGACCCCGACGGCCCCATCACGGCGACGAACTCGTTGCGACGGATTTCGATGTCCACTCCCCGCAACGCGTGCACCACGTCTCCACCCATGTCGTAATCGCGCGTGAGGCGGTTGGTGAGAATCATCACCCCGCGCAGCGACGGCGCCGCGATCGGCGCGCCGAGCGTCGCCGTCATAGCGGGTGGCCCACCAGTGTCTCGATCTGCGCCCGTGCGATGAGATAGGTGAACCGGGCCTGGACCACATTGGTCTCGGCCTGCGTGAGGTTCGCCTGCGAGGTCAGGATGTCGAGGATCGTGCTCGCACCGACGCGATACCGCTCCTGCAGCACGCGCAGGTCTTCGGTCGCCGAGGCCACGTTTTCGCGCGCGATGTCGATCTGGGCGTGGGCCGTTTCCAGCGCCGCGAGCTGTTGGGTGAGCTGCGCATCCACCTGGCGTCGGGCGTCGGCCGCCTGGGCATCGGCCACGTCGCGGGCGACGCGCGCGTTGACCTGGGCCTGCTCGCGCGTGAAGCCGTCGAACAATGGCAACGTCAGCGTGACCTTCATCGACCAATTGTTGACGTAGTTGTTGAAGGTCGTCCAGGGGGCGTCGAAGCCGCTGACCCCGTTGGCGAAGGTCGCCGACAATGTAGGCCAGTATTGGGCCTGCGCGACGACGACTTTCGCGCTCGCGACGCGGGCCTGCGCCTCGACTTGCATCACGAGCGGCGCCGACCGGACGACTTCCGCGCGCAGCGCGGTCGTGTCCGGCGGCTCAGGGAACGTGGAATCCAGCACGGCCCGCACCGGACGGTCGATCCCGACCTGGCGCCCGAGGTTGCTGCGGGCGGTCGCGAGATTCGCCTGGGCCTGCAGCAGCGCCAGCCGGGCATTGCCCAGGTCGACCCGCGCCCGCAGAGAATCGGAGCGCGTCGCCTGGCCGGCGTGCAGCTTCTGCACGGAGATCTGGAACTGGCGGGTGGCACGCGCCACCTGGGCCGTCGCGACGTCGACCAGCTCCTCGTCGGCCAGCGTGTTGTAGAAGAGCTGCGTCGTCTGCAGCGTGACCTGGAAGCGCTGGCTGGTGAAGCCGGCATCCGCGGCATCGCTCGTGGCGCCGGCCGCGCGCCGCGACGCGAAGCGCCGCGGCCCGTCGAACAACGTGAGGTCGAGGGCGACGCCGCCGGAGTAGCTCTTGGAGCTCGCGCCGCTCGACACGATCTGGTTCGTCGCGGCGTTGAACCGGTTCGCCGATGCCTGATTGCGCGTCGCGCTCACGTTCGCGGTCGGGAGAAATGCTCCGAAGGCGGTGCGCTCTCCCGCCGATGCATTGCGCCGGTCACCCTGCGCCTGGATCATCGCGGGCTGCACGTCGATCGCCGCCTTGATGGCCTGCTCCAGCGTCAAGCGCACTGGTCCGGTGTCGGTCGCCGCGGCGGCGCTGTCGCCGGTCGCGTCCTGCTGCGCCGCGGCCGGTACCGCCCAGACGCACGCGAGGGCCGGGATCCACCAAGCCGAGAGGCGCGGGGGCGCCCATGTGTACTGCCGTGACCGTTTCATGTGTACTGCCGTGACCGTTTCATGGTTGTCCCGTGACTTGGCAACTCGTATGCCGATGCGTTCGGGCCGGTGCGTCCCCCAAACCGTGCTGAATCCGTGCGACTTGGCGGGCTCAAACGGGAATGCGCCGGGGGAGATGCTGCAACTTGGGGCGCTGGCCGTGACGAGACGGGTTGCATAGTGGTGCGGCGCGGGGTGCAAAAACGGGCGCCGCGCGGCCGATACGTGTGTTTGAGCCGGTTGAGCGGCGGCACAGGCACTGCGTCAGTGCCCCGCCGGAGGAGTGTGCGAATGCCACCGGAACACAATCGGCTGCGAGTCGCCATTTACTCACCGGGACTGATCGGCCTGGGCCACATCCGCCGCAACGCGGCGATCGCCCATGCGCTGCGCTCCACGCTGCGGCCGGTGATCGTGATGATCGCCGAAGCGCGCCAGGTGGGCGCACTGCCGATGCTGTCCGGCGTCGATTGCGTCACCCTGCCATCACACCGCCCGGTCACACCCGCCGATGCGCATCCGCGGTTTCTGGACATCGCCGATGAGGATCTGATCGCCCTGCGCACCGCGGTGATCGGTAGCACGCTCGACAGTTTCGAGCCCGATGCCTTGATCGTCGACCATTTGCCGCTCGGGACCTCGGACGAGCTGCGCCGCCCGCTGCAGCGGCTGCGCAAACGGGGCCATACCTGCTGCGTCCTCGGGATCCGGGACGTGCCGCAGCTGGCGGATCAGGCGGGACGTCGCGCCTGGCCCGACCGGGTGACGGCGACGGCCATCCGGGAGTATTTCGATGCCGTCTGGGTCTATGGGGACCCCGCGGCCTATGACCCCCTGCACGAATCTCCGGCCTTTCCGCGTCTCGCGGTTCCGGTGCATTACACGGGATACCTCGACGAGCGAGCGCGTCTCGCGCTCACCACGGATCGGTCTCCTGCGCCCCGCTCGGTTGCGGGGCGGATCGCTCTGTGCGTCGTCGGTCGCGGGCATGACGCCGAAGTGCTGGCCCAGGCGTTTCTCGACGCCGAGCTGCCGCCGGGGAGCTCCGGGCTCCTGGTGACCGGCGCGACCATCGAGGAAGACTCGCTGCGCCGGCTGCGGCGGCGCGCCCGGCGGCGGCCGCGCATGACGCTGCTGGAGCGCGTGCCGGACCCGGCCCCGTTGATTCGTCAGGCGGAGCGCGTGGTCGCGATGGGCGGCTACCACACCATGTGCGAGGTGCTGTCGTTCGAGAAGCACGCCCTCATCGTTCCACGCTACCGCGCGGCGCCGGCGCACGAGCAATGGATCCGGGCCACACGGATGCGGGATCTCGGGCTGATCGACGTGCTCGACCCGCGACGGCTCACGCCGGCGGCGGTGACCGCCTGGCTGTCCCGGGACCTCGGGCCTCCGCCACAGAGCCGGCGGCGCATCGATTTCGGCGGCCTCACCCGCATCCCGCAGCTGCTCGGGGATCTGCTGGGGACGACGGTGCCGCCCGCTGCACGCGCCGTGGGCGCTCCGGTATGACCGTGGAATCGGTGACCGCGTTGCCCCCCGTGAAACCGCTCCCGAACCCGGGCGATGAGCTGTCAGCGCTGACTGCCGCGTTGCGCGACCTGTACGGGCCCGCGGTGGAGCTCGAGAGCTGGACCGCCGATCCCCTCACCAAGCGCGGTCGCCACCATGTGGTGCGCTACGACGTCCGCGCCCGGGTGCCGGGCAAGGACAAGGTCCAGCAGCATGCCTGGGTGGGAAAGTTTTACGAGCGGGACGACGACGCCCGCACCATCGCCGGCATTCTGATCCAGCTCGGCGGCGCAGGTCCCGCCGGCCGGGACACGCTCATCGTGCCACGCGTGCTCGCCTACCAGCCGGAGCAGCGGATGCTGCTGCAGACGTTCGAGCCGGGCGAATCGGTGGTGGCCGCTCTTTCCAAGCACGACGGCGCCGTGGTGGCGGCCATCGGGCGGGCGCTGGCGACGCTGCACCAGAGCGACGTTCAGACGGACGGGACCACCCCGCCGGCGGACGTACTGCGGCGGCTGCGGCGCAAGGTCGCCGAGCTGGTCGTCCGTTTCCCGAACCAGGCGCCGGCGCTGCGCCAGACCTTCGAGACGCTCGAGCGCCAGACGCCCCGCACCCCGGCGACGCTGCGCTTTCTCCACGGCGATCTCGGCGCCGCGCAGATGCGCTGGAGCGCGGGCCGCATCGTACTGCTGGACTTCGACAACTGCACGCGGGGCGATCCCGCACTGGATCTCGGGACACTGTTCGCGCAGCTGCGCCGCCTGGCGTTGCGCAAGCCGGACAAGATTCCGGATTTCGCCGCCGCCCGTCTGGAGCTGCTCGCCGCCTACCAGAACGCCATGCCGCCAGACCCCGGTCTGGGGCAACGCGTCGCCTGGTACGAGCTGTCCGCGCTGCTGCGGAAGATCCACTTCCTCACGTTCGACACGACCCGGCACGCCGACCCCGAAGCGATCGCGCAGCGCCAGGGAGAGGCGCTCCGGTTGATGGGGCACCTGCCGTCGCGCGCGCTGGGCGGCATCTCCCGACTCGCTGCGCTGAGCGAAGCCCGCGCCGCGCGGCCCGACGAGTCCCGCCCGCGGGACAAACCCTCCATCAGCCAGCGTGCCGCGAGCCGCGACCGGCGACGGCGGCTGCGCGTGTTTTTCGGGATCCAACTGGGGCGGGTCAAGTGGAGTCTGTTGTTCGCGATCTTCTGCACGATGGGCACCGCGCTCATGGATCTCGCGCAGCCGTGGCCCCTGAAGTTGATTCTCGATCACGCCCTACTGGAGAAACCGCTCCCCGACTCGCTGTGGTTTCTCCAGCCGCTGCTCGATCAGGCCGGCTCCCGATTCATTATCCTGGCGGCGTTCAGTCTCGTCGGCATCGCCGTGCTGGACGCGGTGTTCTCCTACTTTCAGAAATTCGTCACGTCGTCGATCAGCTATCGGACGGTCTACGCGCTGCGGCGCGAGCTGTTCGTGCACCTGCAACAGCTGCCGCTCTCGTTCCACTCCAGCGCCCGCTCGGGCGACCTGTTGAACCGCATCCAGTCGGACACGGATACCCTGAAGGACATGGTGTCCGACGATCTGCTGAAGTTCTGCTCGCAGGTGCTGACCGTGATCGGCATGTTCTGCATTCTGGTCTTCATCAGCTGGCGGCTGGCGTTGATCACGCTGGCGACGATGCCGTTCCTGTCGTTCAGCCTGTTCCATTTGTATCGCAAGAGCAAGATGAGCTCCAGGAAGCAAAAGCAGCAGGACGGCAAAGTGGCCGCGCGGATGGTCGAGGTACTGGCGGCGATCCCGCTGGTGCAGGCCTTCGGCCGGGAGAAGCACGAAGCGGAGCGCTTCGACGCCGTGACCGCGGTGTCGTTGCAGGAAAGTATCCGGGTGGCCCGGTTGTCGGCCGCGGCGGCCCGCTCGTCGGAGATCATCACCGCGGCCGGTGCGGCGGCGGCGGTGCTGTACGGGGCGATGCAGGTGCAGGATGCCAAGATGCTGCCCGGCGTGCTGATCCTGGTCGTGGCGTACCTGAACAACTTCTACAAGCCGCTGCGCGGCCTCGCCAAGCTCTCGACCGACTTCTCCAAGGCGATGGCCAGCGCCGACCGGCTGTCCGAGGTGCTGGACATCGAGCCCCAGATCCGGGATCGCGCGGATGCCGTCGAGGCGCCGCACTTCAGGGGCGAGATCGAATTCAAGGACCTGTGCTTCGCCTACGGAGACGGCGAGGACGTGCTGCACGAGCTGTCCTTCCGCGTCGAGCCCGGGCAGCGCGTCGCTCTGGTGGGCCACTCCGGCTCGGGCAAATCCACCATCGGGAACCTGATCCTGCGGCTGTACGAGCCCCGCCGCGGCAGCGTGCTGATCGACGGGGTCGATATCCAGCGGTACACGCGCGAATCGCTGCGGCGCCAGATCGGCATCGTGCTCCAGGACGCCGTGCTGTTCGGCATGTCCGTCCGCGAGAACATCGCGTACGGCAACGCGGCGGCCAGCGAGCAGGAAATCGAGGCGGCGGCCAAGGCCGCCAATGCCGACGAGTTCATCCGCGAGCTGCCCAAGGGCTACGACAGCGTGATCGGCGAGCGGGGGTCGACGCTGTCGGGGGGACAACAGCAGCGCATTGCCATCGCGCGGGCGTTGATTCGCGACGCGCCAATCCTGATTCTCGACGAGCCGATGACGGGGCTCGACGTCGAAAGCGAGGCCAAAGTGCGTGAGGCGCTGGATCGCCTGATGGCCGGACGCACCTGCATCATGATGACGCACGACCTGGAAGCAATCGCCGACGCCGATCAGGTGCTGGTGATCGACGACGGGCGATTGGCCGCCCGGGGCACGCACGCCGAGCTCCTGGTTTCGAACGACCGTTACCGCGAGCTGTACGAACTGGATCGCGATCGCGGCCAGCGGGTCGCGGAGCCGGCTCCATGAGCATCGGTCCCGCCTTCGCGCGCCGGCGGGCCCTCCCCGCCGCGGTCTACGAAGAGGCCTATCCCCGGGATCCGGGGTTCCCGCAGCTCGAGATCGCGACGGATCCGCAGCGGATGCTCGAGATCTTCCGGGGCCACCTCAAGCGCGTCGCCGATGCGAGCATCGAGATCTGGGCCTGCATCCCGTTCCGGTTCCGCTGCCGGCAGTCGGGCGGGCGCTGCGTGCTGCAGTACACGCTGCGCCTCGCCGATCCGCGCAGCGGCCGCGAGTGGGACCAGTGGGTGACCGGCCTGCTGTACGCCCGGCCGGGGGAGGCCGAGCGGTTGTGGCGCGAGCTGTCCGCGAACGAGCCGCGGCGGGGCATTCCCGAGGAGTGGTTGACCTTCGAGCCGGTGGACTTCATTCCGGAGTTGCAGATGCTGGTCCAGGTCTTCCCCTTCGACCGCAAGCTCCCGCAGCTGGGAGCCGTCATGGGCGCCGGGGTGCGGGAGCTCGAGCCGGCGCTGCTCCAACATCTGCGGCCCGGAGCGTGGCAGGTCACGAAGCGCACCGTCGTGCCGACGCGCTATCGCACGGAGCTGGGGGCTGCACTCAGACTGGAGCTGCAGGTCCGGGATGCCGTCACCGCCCAGCGCGTCACGCTGCGCTGCTATCTGAAGGTTTTCCGGAACGACCACGGTGAAGACACGCTCGCGTTCCTGCGCGCCTGCGAGGCCCGCGAGGAAGTCGGTCGGCGTGGATTCGCCGTGGTTCGTCCGCTGGGCTACCTGAGTCAGTGGCGCACCCTCGCGCTGGAAGAGGCGCCCGGCACGACGCTGCAACAGCTGTTACGGACGAGTCGCGCCCCGGGAGCGGTGGCCCGGGCGGTCGGCCGCGCCGTGGCGGCCTTCAACCTGGCGGAGCCCATCGTCACCGTGCATCACGCCCTCGCCGATCAGCTGGCGGACGTGCAGGGAGCGGCGACCCTGGTCCAATGGGCCTGCCCCGAGACTCGGGGCCCGGTCCGCGAGATCGTCGCCGCGGTCGTGGCCGGGCTGGACGAGGTCGCGCCCGCGCCGATCCACCGCGACCTGAAGCCCGATCACGTGTTTCTCTCGGGCCATCACGTGCGCTTCATCGATTGTGATTCCGTAACGCTGGGAGACCCGGCGCGCGACCCCGCGCACCTGTTCGCGCACATCGTGGCGGGGGTGGGGCTCGAGGCCATGCCGCGGGACGACCGCCACCGGGCCGCGACGGCATTCGTCAGGGAATACTTCTCCCGCGTCCCCGCCCAGTGGTCCCGGAGCTTTCGGCTGCACTGCGCGGCCGCCCTGATCGAAGTGGCGGGCGGGATCTTCAAGCGGCAGGAGCCGCACTGGCCCGACAAGGTGGCGGCGACCGTGCGCGAAGCCTCGTCGTGTCTCTCCCCATGAACCCGTCACCGGTCGTGCGCCTCATCGGATGTGGAGCCGTGCTCTGGGCCATGGACGCCCGGGAGCCGCAATCGGTTGGGCGGGCGGGGGAGATTACCGCGCAGCCCCAAGCGCGCGTCGCGACGCAACCCGTTCCCCACAAGGGGGACGCCGCCGATGATCCGGCGATCTGGATCCATCCACGCGATCCCGCCCTGAGCCTCGTGCTCGGCACGGACAAACGGGGCGGCCTCCACGCCTACAACATGGACGGTTCCGAGCAGCAGCTGATCGCGGAGGATGCGCGGCCCAACAATGTGGACGTGCTGTACGACGTTCCCTTGGCGGGGCACCCTCGAGACCTCGCGGTGGCCAGCGTGCAAGCGCCCGCGGACGGCCGCGGAGTGAAGGTGTGGGTCATCGACGCGGTGACGCGTCGCTTGCAGGACGTCACCTCGGGCGGCGCGATTGCGGTGTTCGGCGGGGAGGTGCCGTACGGCCTCTGTACCTATCACAGCGGGCGCACCGGGCGGGTGTACGTGTTCGTCACCGGCCGGAACGGCCGGGTGGAACAGATCGAGCTGCGCGCCGGCGGGGGAGTCAGCGGATCCATCGTGGGAACGAGCGTGCGCACATTCGCCGTCGCCAGCACGGCCGAGGGATGTGTGGCGGATGATGCCGGAGGCGTGCTGTACCTCGCTGAAGAGGCGGTCGGGATCTGGAAGCTCAGCGCGGAGCCGGGTTCCACCCCGGACGGACGACTCGTGGCCCGGGTGGGGGAGCACGGTCTCGTCGAGGACGTGGAGGGACTGACCCTCTACGAGACAGGGTCGGGCAGCGGCTACCTGATCGCTTCGAGTCAGGGAAACGACTCCTACAAGGTCTACGAGCGCGGCGGAGACAATCGCTACGTCCTGACGATTGACCCGGTGGCGGGGGGGCTCGATGACGTGGAACACACCGATGGGATCGCGGTGACCAACTGCACGACGTCGCGCCAGCTGCCGCAGGGGGCGTTCATCGTGCAGGACGGCCACAACGCGAGCGGAAACCAGAACTTCAAACTCTACGGCTGGGAAGACATCGCCGGGTCGCGCCTGGCGATCGATACGACGTGTCGGGCTCGCAGGGACACATGAAATTTTTTTCCACCATCCTCGCTAGCCTCGCGGGCGCTGTCTCAGCCGCCGCCCCCCAGCCGGCCGAAGACATTGACGCTTCGGTCTCGACGCGGCGCCACCGCATGCACGATTGGCAGTCGCTGACTGATCTGCCACACGATGGAGCGCTTCCAGCGCTCGGAGCGATCGCGACGTCGGGTGTACGCGGCGCGTTGCCCTTTCTGGAGCTGCGCGCGGGCGCAATCGAGGTCACGATGCGCGGCTATACCGAGGGCAAGCGCATCACCCTGGAGGTGCGGACCGGGGACCGCCGCGTCGCCGTAAAGGCGTATTGCACGCCTCCGGAACTCGAGGCGAAGCTGTATGCGACACTCGCCGGGTCGGCCGGCAGCGTGCACTTCCCGCACCTCATCGGATGGGATCGTGATCTGCGGGTGTTGGCGATCGAGTGGCTCGAGGGTCCGAGCCTGTTGACGCTGATCAAGAACGGGGAGGGCCGTCGGGTCGGGGAGCTGGCCGCCATCTGGCTGCGGGAGGCAGGGAGCCTCCCGGTGCGGTTCGGGACCCACCTCGGCGCCGATAGCATGCTCGCCAGGACCTACAAGTGGGCCGATCGTCTGGGCGCAGCGGACCCGGCATTGGGGAGCGCCGCATCGATCGTGGCGAAGCGTCTGGTGGCGACCCAGCCGGTCGATGGCGCGACCCGTCTGGTCCACGGTTCGCTCTACGATCGGCACATTCTCGACCTGGTCGACGGGCCCGGCCTGATCGATTGGGACTGCTTCGGCCAGGGACCGGCCGAGCTCGATGCCGCGGTGTTTCTCTCGGTGGTCTGGCGCAGCGGACTGCGACCCGAGCGGCGCGAAGCGTCCACCCAAGCGACGGAAGTCTTCCGCGAGTGCACCAGGGGACTGTTGGACGAGTCCGCGCTCGCTTGGCACCAGGCGGTCATGATGCTGCGGCTCGCCCATAAGAAGCTCCGCCGGGAAGATGTCGACGCCGTGGCCGCGGCTCGGCCGTTGCTGGCGGAGGCCGCCCGTCGCGCGGCCGCTGCCGGATGAATCCGACCCGCGAAATCCCCGACGATGCGGCGCTCCCCGGCCTCGCGGTGATGCGCGAGCGGGGTCTGGCGCGAACACTGCCCGCTCTCGGCCTGCGCGGTCCCGTCGAGCTGGTGATGCGGGGCTACACGAAGGCCAAGCGCATGACGCTCGAGGCACGCTGTGGCGATCTGCGCCTCGCGGTAAAGGCCTGTGCTCATGACCCCACGCCGGAGGCCCAGCTCTATCAGGAGCTGGCCGCCCACGGACTCGCGCCGGGTCCTGCGAGGGCTCGCACGGCTGGAGTCCGGGCCCCGCCGCTACTGGCCTGGGATGCGAAGCTCCGTTTGTTGGTCACCGGCTGGCTGGAAGGCCCCGCCCTGAATGATCTCATTAGAGAGGGACAGGGAGAGCGCGCCGGCGAGCTGGCCTCGCGGTGGATACGGCGCGCGGCGTCGCTCCCGGTCATGCACGGGCCGGCGCTTGGGCCGGCGACCATTCTGGACAAGGCGCCAGGATGGGTCGGAATGCTGGCCCGGGCCGACGCCGAGCTGGGTTCCGCGGCAGCAGCGCTGCTCCGCGAGCTGGGGCGCACTCCCCCCTCGGTGGAGTCTCCGGGCCTGGTGCACGGGACGCTATACGCCCGCCACATTATCGACACGGGTACCGGCTCCGGGCTGATCGATTGGGATGGATTCGGGCGCGGACCCGCGGAGCTCGATGCCGGGACATTCCTCGCGACCGTACGGCGCATCGGCCTGTCGAGTCCTGGTGCGGCGGCGGCGGTCGCCGGGGCGGAGCTCGCGTTTCTGGCCGGGACCGCGGGGCAGCTGGATGAGAGCACGCTGGCGTGGTACCGCGCCGCCGCGCTGCTCCGCATTGCGCGTCGTCTGGAAATTCGCTCCAGCCCGAACTGGAAAGCGCGGGCGCTGCGGCTATTGTCGGAGGCTGACCGGCTCGCGATGGCGGCGGCGGCCTGATTCGAGCGCGACCGTCCCCGCCCGTTCCACCAGCGCCTCAGTAGACTCCTGCCACGCCGGCGCGCGAGTGCGGAAGGGGAGTCGCGCCTTGCGGAACAGGCTCCAGGCGGTGTACAGACGGATCCGGTCGGGAAGCGGCCGCCCGCTCGCGCGGCTATAGCCGTCCAGCAGGGACTCGGTGAACTCTTCGAGCCAACCGGCGGTATGGGCGCCGTCCAGGACCTGGCGCTCGGCCTGCCCCAGCAGATTCCCCAAGTCATCGACCGGGTCGCCGCAACAGGCGCCATCGAGGTCGATGATCGCGACGCTGCTGGCGCCGCCGGGTCGCGGCGCCACGAGCACCTGAGCGGCGGAGAAATCGCCGTGCATCGGCGAGCTCAGCGGCGGCGCGCTGGCGAGCTCCGCACCGATCCGCTGGGCGAGCAGCTCGGCGCGGCGAGCCAGGGATGGGCACACGAAACCGATCTCTTCCGCAACGTCGGCAACAGCGTCCGCTTCGTCCTCCCGGGTCCACAGCGGGAAGCCTTTCGGTTGCTGCTCGTGCAATGTCGCCAGGGCGGCGCCCGTCTCGGCCACCACGTCGCGCTCCAGCTCGGGCGCCGCGAACGCTGCGAGCAGCGTGGCGCCGGGAAGCCAATCGTAGACGATGAGCCGACGCGCGTCCGAGCAACCCAGCAGGGCGGCCAGGCGCAACGGTCCCCGCGACGCGAACGCGGTGGCGTTGTGTTTGCTCCGTGTGTAGGCGCGTCGGGTGTAGGCCTTCAGCACGACGCTCCGCCCGCTCCCCCCCGGCCGCACCTCCGCCACATAGCGCCGCTCGGGTCGATAGGCGAGACCGTGCAATGCTCCGTCCCAGAGATCGGGCCGCTCGGGCAGCGTTTCCTGCAGTACGAGGGCCCGGTCGTCGGGGTCCACCAGGTGACGCAACGTCGGCAGCTTGAGATCGTTGGGGAACACGGTGATCACCACGGCGCAATCCGCGAGCAGAATCCGTCCCAGCCCCAGTGGACCCGGCGTCAACCACTGTGCCCCGTCTTCGGCCAGGAGGGCCGGCAGGTCGTCCCGCCGGCAGGCGCGCACGTCGAGGTCCACCACCTCATCCTCGACGTCGAGTCGGTAGCTCGCCCGGCACAACGTATGGACCTTGTACCGCAGGTAGCGCAGCTGCCCGTCCCGCACATCGGCGAGGGTGGCGCGGCGCAGCGCGGCGAGAAATGCCTCCGGATCGCAGACCGTCGCGAGACCGGGGACGGCGGGGTCGCGGTGCGCGAGGTCCCGCTCGGCCGCGAAGGCGATCACCGGGCGTCGCCGGCGAGCTGCGCCGCCGTGGCGAGCAGGGGTGCGGCCCGGTCGGCTGAACGGCGCCGCAGCATGCGCCCCGCGAGCCGCAGCAGCGCCGCGGCCTCGTACCAGGCCACCGCGCGCGCATCGAGCAGCCCGGCGGTTTCGCTGCGAAAGGCCTGCTCAGCCCGGTAGACGACAGGCGCGCGACGCGGTCGCAGCAGTGCCGTCCGGCAGAGCGTCGCGAGAAATGTTCCGGCGTCCAGCTCCAGCGGGCCCTGGCCGAAACGCTGCCAATCGATGATTCCGGGGCCTGCTCCATTGCCGTCCGCATCGAAGAGATGCCGCGTGTAGAGCGTGCCATGGACGAGGTGTGGGACGCGCACCGGCGGCTGGCTCCGTTCCAGCGATTCGATGAGCCGTTTGCCGGCAGCGCCGAGCGCAGGATCGCCGCTTTCCAGCATGGCGAGGAAACGGCCCGACTCCTCGAGGACGCGCGTCGCGTCCTGCGGCGGCCCGAGCGGGATCGAGAGTCCGGCAGCCGCGTGCAACCAGCGGGCTCCCAGCTCGCCGGCCCGCTCGGCCGGTCCGTCCTTCACGACTTCGTTGACGCTCTTTCCCGTGAGCCATTCGAGCACGAGCACGTTGAGGGATGGATCCCACGCCAGCAGGCGCGGCACCCGCGCTCCCCGACCCGACGTGAGTCCGGCCTCGGCGAGCGCGGTGTACAGCGACGCCTCGGGCTGCGGACTGATCGCGTAGGCCTTGATCGCGAAACGACTGCCGCCGGGTCCGGGCACACGGACTTCGAGCGCACACCGATCGCCCGGCGTGTAGCCCCGGAGAATGAACTCCGCGGTCCTGCCGTCGAGCCCAAGGGCAGGGATCGCGCCCAGACCTTTCGCTGCGAGGGCGGCCAGCGCTGGCAGCGCCTCGTCGTGCGGAAGGCCTGGGCCGATCACACTTGGCAGGATCTCGAGCGTCCGGATCCGAAGTGCAGACTCCTCGCCCTGTGGCCGAGCGGTCATCGCGCGCACTCGGCCGCGGTGATGACCTCCTCGAATACGGCGTGTGCGTGCGTCGCCAGCAGTGAAAGGGGACCTTCCCAGTAGGTGGGTTCCCGCCGCCGAATCGTGTACATCTTGGCCACGAGGGTCAGGCCCCGATAGAACGCCACATTGCGCCGCGACACCCTCGGCATCGCATCCAGGTACGCGTCTTCGAAGCACTCGAGCCACGCGCGGGTGAGGGGCCGCACGGTGAGATCCACGATGCTGCGACGTTCCACCTGCGCGAGGAAGTGACCGATATCGTAGGCCGGATCGGTGTACCCGAACGCGTCGAGATCGAACAACACCAGGCGCTCGCCGGTCCACACGAACTGCCCCGGCGACAGGTCTCCATGGACGGGCGCAGGCTCGGCGGGTTCGAGACAGGCGGCGGCTTGTTGCAGCTCATCCATCATCGGCTCGATGAGGGAGCTGGTTTCGGGCCACTTGGTGCGCAACCGATTGCACCGGGCGATCGCTTCCTCGACGATCATCTCGGGGGTCGTGAGCCGCTCCGGCACCAGAGGAAGCTGATGGACATCGGCGGCGAGAAGGGCGGCCTGGCGCAGCAGATTCGGCTTGCGCTCGTCCAGGACGTCGGAGAGGAATTCGCCCGGTACCCACTCGGAGATGAGCAGCCGATCGGGGGCGCTGTAATGGATCGGTAAGGAGAGGCCCCGGTGGTTCGGCCGATGGACGAGGGCCAGCGCCTGGCTGTAGGCCCACACCCGCTCGACGAAGTCGTCGGCGTACCCCTTCAATGCGAAAGCGCGCGGCGCCGAGCCCGCGGAGCGGGCTTCGACCCGCAGGACGAAGCGGTCGGGGTGGACGCGCTCCGTCGTCACCTGGACCTCGCTGGGGACGAACCCCTGCGGCAGGACCGGGTGGAGCAGCTCGAGCGCCACCGGTGGGTGTTGCACGCGGGCCAGCTGGGCGCGCAGATCCGATCGTTGCTCAGGCGAGGGCTTGAACCGTGTCCGCATGACTTGGAGTGTGTTGGGGCTGGCCGAGCCAGCGTGAGAGGTAGGCGGTCGCCCGCGTGGCTCCGTCGAAGGCCGGCACGACCTCGCGGACGTGGCTGGCATGGCGATCGCGATCGAGGGAAAGTGCCCAGTCCAGGCCACTCGCCACGGCGTCCGGGTCGAGCGCCTGCGGCAGCACGCACCGGGCCAGACCCCGGTCAACCAGCAGCTCGGCCCGGATTTTCTGCTCCACTTTGTGCGTGGCGCGCGGGATGATGACCAACGGGCGTCCCACGGCGAGCGCTTCGCACACGCTGTTGTAGCCACCCATGCTGACGATCGCGTCAGCGGCGGCCATCAGCTCGAATGTGTCGGCGGTGGTGACGACGCGACAAAAGCCATTGGCGCGCGCGCGCAGCGATTCCTGTGCGTCGGGGGGCATGAACGGGCCGGTGACGAGAATCGCGTGCAGCTCCGGACGCCGCGCGTGCACCCGCTGGAGGGCTTCCAGTGCCGCGTCGAGCACCGGATACCCGTCGTAGCCGCTGCCCACCGTGGCGAGCACCACTGGGCCGCTCTCGGGGAGCTCGTAACGCCGGCGCGTCTCGCCGGGATCGACGGCGGGAGGATCCCGGACGACGTATCCACAGTAGTGCAGCTTCGCGCTGGCCGATTGCGGCATCGCGTACGCAGTCGCCGGATCGAAGAGGTGCGGCGACCCATAGACGGCGATGCCATCGAACAGATGCTCCAGCGCCTCGTACACGCCGAGCTCCCGCCATTCGGCGCGAATGCGCTCCGGGTCATCCATGATGTCACGCAGGCCGAACACGAAGCGAGTATGGGGGCTCTCCTGTTTGAGCGCCCACAAGCCGGCCTTGAACTCGCCGTTCGTGCCCAGCGGTTCGTGATCCACCAGGACCAGATCGGGAGCGAGGCCGAGCGCCGCATCGCGCAGGATCGTCCCCCGGAGCGAGCGGAAGTGGGCCTTGCTGATTTCATCGTCTTCCGGTGATCGCTCGATGTGCTGGGGAGTCTGCCGCGACGGGAGCTTCACGTAATCGCACCGATGGGGCAGGGTGTAGGTATGGGCGAAGTCCGACCGCGTCGCGATGTAGGCCACGACGTCCGGATACGCCTCCAGCACGTGCCGGACGATGGCGAGCGTCCGGGTGATGTGTCCCAGCCCGCGACTGTCCTGCGCGTAGAGCAGCAGCGTCCGCACCTGGGTGGAACGGTAGGCAATCACGGTCGCGGCCCTCCGGACGCGCGCAGGGGGAGCGGTGCGACCG